>DSLMC04102__coassemble_720_pt1 | contig 46834 bp, 33 predicted proteins | sample DSLMC04102__metabat2_low_PE_001 | metagenome-assembled genome bin DSLMC04102
CCTTCTGTACTACTTGTTGATGCATCTGGTCTATAATATTCATATGGATGTGGTGGATCTTTTCTTACTTTTTCTACTACTTCTCTATCTGTCATTGTTCTTCCTATTACTGTTCCTTCTTTTATGAATATTAAATCATCTCCTTCTAAATATATGCTTGAATTTGCTTCATTTTTTACTACTGATTCTGCATTTAACTTATCTGTTGCTTTTTTACTTGCTAATTTATACTCATCTTCTTTTTCATATTTACTTTCTAATACATCTTCTTCTGATGGTTCTTCTGTTCCCGTTAAATTAGCTGCTGTTACTTTCTTAAAGCTATCTATTGTTAATTCTTCTCCTTCTGGTATTTGTTCTGCTATTTCTCCTCCTGAATTTTCTCCTTCTTCTGCTGTTTCTCCTGAACCTTCTTCTCCTCCTGATAAACTTTCATCTGGTAACTCGCATGTAAAACCATCTATGTATATAATTTGTCCTGCTATTCCTGCTTTTTCGTAATTCTCTGCAAACTCCTTATATCCATATATTGTTTTATCTAGATTATTCCAATTTTCATGTTCGTTATCCATTTGTTCTTCTGTTTCTAATTTTTCTATATATCTAGCCGAACTTTTATCTGTTTCAAGTGCTGTTTCATCACTTGCACTTTTTTTAGCTTCTCCTAATTTTACTAAACTATTATTTTGCCATCTATTATTAGTAGCTGCTTCTAACTTTTGATAATTTTCTGCATCTAATACTAATATTTTGGCATATCCTACCTTATCTGCTACTATTTCTCCACCTTCTCCTGTTGTTTGAGGCTCTCCATTTTCCGGGTTTGTTTGATTTGTTTGATTGTCTGCTGATATTGGATTTCCTTCTTCATCTGTTACTATTTTATTTGCTGGCCCATATTTTAAGTCTACATTTGTTCTGTATTCTTCTCCAGATACTGAATCTATATCTTCATCTGTATATGTACCATATTCTAATAATACTCCTGTTACTGGTGATACTACTGCTTCATTTCCTTCGTAGCCTTCATATGCAGCTGCTTCCGTTTGTTTTTTTACTCCTGTAGGAACTTCATTAGGAATAAAAATTCTATGTTTAAAATGTGTATTTAACAACTCATTTAAATTGTCAGAAAAACTTGATGATGATCCGAAAGCAGATACAACTCCAGGTCCTGGATCATAATATATTACTTTTCCTCCATCTCCTGCACCTAATAATACTACAGCATGATATCCAGCAGATGCTTTCAAATCTCCATAAAAGTAAACTGGTTTTCCTTCTCCTAATGCTTCGCCAACTATCGTTCCAATATCTGCTTCTCCAGGAAAATGATATTCACCTTCTATTCCAACTTTATCAAACATGTCCCAAATTACTCCGGCTCCTTCAGCCCAATAGTCATTTCCACCTTGTCCTTCTCCACTTATATTTATAAACTGACCACCTGAAGTTTTTAAATATGTTTCTGGTGATTCTCCTGTATACGCTTGAGCTATAAAAGCAAATGAATAAAGTGTACATGTTGATGAAGTTTGTTTCCAAACCTCATAGGCAACACCATTATATTCTAAATCTCCTGTTTTAGTGCCAACAGCAGTACTTCCAGTTTGTTCAAAAGTATAATCTGCATCTGGAATATTGGTAATTGCTCCTATATTATTTAAATTAGCCATTGGAATTGCTGACATACTAGCTAATTTTCCTAATGGGTTTAATCCTTTCTCTGCTTCAATAGCTATTTCTGAATTTTCATCTTCTTTTCCGGCTCCTTCTGGAGAATCAGTTGTTGGAGGAGCAGCATCTAAAATTGCTTTTAAAGTATATTTTTCGTTAGCTTTAATATCACCTTTTGAGTGAATCATTGTTCCATATTCTTGTTCTCTTTTATCTATTGAACTTCTAGGATATCCACCTGAGCCTATATCTGGTACTAAAAATTGTAATAATCTTGGTGTTTCATCCGTTAATTCTTCTTTTGTAAAATATCCAAGTTCTACCATTAGTTCTTTAAAATCTCTATATATGTAATCTGCATCTAATGTATGAGTATTTTCAAGCATACTAAATGCATTTAATGAGTCTTGATTTAATGTTACATTTGCAACATAATCTGATAATTTATATTCTCCGTTTTCAGCATCTGAAGTATATTTTTCATCATCAAAATTTAATTCATATGTAATATCATTTCCTTCTGAGTCTTTTATTTTGCTTTCATCAATAGGTCCATATCTTTCAACATCCTCTGATGTTCCATATAATTTTTCTCTTAAGGCTGTTATAATTTCTGCTGTTTTTGCACTTCCATCATACCTAAAATATTTATTTTGTAAAAACATTTTCTTTATTTCTGTATTTGTTTCTGTTCTTTGTCCTTCACCTGTTTGCGTAACATTTCCCGTTGTAATAACATTTACGTACACATCTTTTTTTATGTTATAATCTTCATCATCTTCTGCAATATCTGGATAAGCTGGTTGAAAATCTTCATTAGACACATCTGCAATTTCATATGCTGCCAATTTATTTCCTGCTTCTTTCCATCCTAAATCTTCTGCTTCTTCAGATATTTTTATTTTTTCTGCTTTCTTAGATAATTTTATTCCTTCTTCTGCTGCTTCTTCCTCTGTTCCTTCATATGGTTCAGATGATAAATTACCTTGTTCATCTACTTCATATAATTTATATTCTCCTTCTTTTTCTGGATTCTCATCTGCTGTATATGTTTCATATAATGTCCATCTTTCTTTCATTAATGCTTCATATTCATAATCATAAGTTATAAATTCTTGTGATTCATCAGCAACAAAATATATATCTCTAAACCAATGATTTTCTACTTTAGAAATGTATGGTTGATATATTTCTAGTCTTGAAACATCTACTTCTTTTAAGCAATCATAAATTGATTGTATGTAATCTCTACATTTTGAACAACATTCTTCTTTGTCTTCTGATTGACTGCATATTACTCCTCCATCTTCTGATGCTCCATCACAATCACTTGGACTTGAAATACCAAAGTCTTTAATTATATTCATTGCTTCTTTATTACTAACTCTCCATGAGTTTAAAAATCCTGTTATTCCTGATTTTGCCGCTTCATAAAAATCATCATATGAATAATATTTTTCACCCACTTTATAATAACCTACAGCTGTATTTGCATCTTTTTCTCCTCCACCAACTGGATGTAATAATAGTGTAAGTTGAGTTTCAAATGTTGTAGCCATATCATAAGCTAAATCTGACATCATAGTTGCTAGTTGAACAGACATTAAAAAGTCTACTGGCATACCATATCTACCAACCCAACCATCTAAGTTATATGTTATTGCATTATTTCCATGTCCTCTTTTTATTTCTAACGTTTTAGAATCTGTATTTAATGTGATTTTGTCTCCAGAAATTATTGGATGATCTTTATAAAATGTTCCTTCGTTACCTACTATTCCATTATCTATATATATTTCAATAAATCCTCTAGTCCAAAATTGTGATAATTGCCCACCACTTAAAAAGCTAAGAAAATTTTGACCTAGCCCTACAAGACCATTCCAAAAGCCTCCTGTTCCATCTCCAGAAACATGGTTTTGATTTTTTATTGTATATAAATAATTATCTGAAACTAAATATGTATATATAAAATCACTTTTAGCTGTTATTATTTTATCATCATTATCTCTAAGCACACCTACATCTTCATCAAGGTTAACACCATTATCATCTGGTGCTTCTTCATCAATTTGATCTGTATTTGAAACATAATCTGTTAAAAAGCCATATCCCTTTAAGTCATACCCCATTTGCTCTAAATAATCTAATGTATCATATATTTGTTCATTTTCGACATTTAAAGTTTGATCTTCTCCAAAGAATCTAGCAAATGCATCTCCAACTTTTTTTCCTAAAGCTTTTAATTGTTCCATTACCATACCAGGCATAGCAACAAAAAACATAGCTATTCCTATAATTATTATTAATATTACTATAAAAACAAAAACTCCCATAAGTATTGGTGCCAATGCTGCTAATAATGAATGCTTTGCAGCACCTTTTTTTATTGCTTCTTTTGCTACTTCTTTTGCTTTTGAAGTTTTTGATTTTTCTTCTGTTTTTTTCTCTGCTGCTGTAGCCGCACTTGCTATTTCTTCATTATTCTCATCACTCATATTTTTTCCTCATCTTTTTTGATATTTTACTGCATATATATATAATTTTATATCATGCATATATTTTTTTCAATAATTTATTTTTAATATTTTATTTTAAATTTTAATATGTAACATCTTTTTTCACTTTAATAAATATTTCAACAATAAAAGCATATATTTAGATATTTAGTAAATTAAGAATCCTATATCGCAAATTATGTTTATTTTTGTATCAAATTATAAATATTAAACATATATTTTTTATTTGTCATAAAAACTTTTATTATACAAAAAGAGATATAAGTTATATTCCCTTATATCTCTTTTCATTTATTTTACAAACTCATAAATAACTGCTCTGCTTTGATTTTTAGTATTAGCAAATGCTACATTAAATTCTGATAATTCATTATTTTCACCATAATACAAATATAATACAAAATTATAATATCCCATTTCTTCATATGAACTACCAGCTTCAATTTCAGCATATTTGAACTCATCCACTTTTACATTTTTTTCTTCAATCTTTTTTACCAATGCTTGAAATTCTTCTGCAGAATCTATTCCAGTAATACTCAAGATTTCATCTTTGTTTTTATTATAGAAGTCTGGACTATTAGATTGAGTAACATTTTCCTTTAAATAACCTAAATAATCTACAAATCTTTTCATATTTTTGTATAAGAAGTCTCTATCATATTCCCCATCATAATTATAAAGTTCGTAAATTTTTCTAGGCAAAATAGTTTGAGCTTCATATTCTACTCTAAATTCTTGAAAGTCTTTTATACTATCTTCATATTCTTTAGTTTTTGCTAATTTGTTTAAATAAAATAGTAAAATTGAAATTATGATTAAGCATATTATTAATATTATAATTAATCTTTTTTTATATTTAACTTGTTTTCTATTCATATAACTTTTTTACTCATCAGCTTTTTTTACTTCAATATTAGTTATACCATGATCTTTACACCAATCTGTAAACGGTGTTTCTTCTGAGTATTTTCCTCCTTCTGTAAAGTCTATTTCCTGTGTATTACCATCATAAAAGTTCATATATTTTCCTTCTGTTATTAATATCCACTCACCTATTCTTCTTTTTGTTAATGCTTCAGCATATTGGTCACTTGGGTCTTCATAAGTGGTCCATGTGGATTCTGATACTTTACCTGTAGACTTATATTCATCTCCTCTTTTAGTTAATCTTCCGTAGTTATGTAATATACTGATAAATGCCTGCAAATAACCATCTTCTATATTTTCTCCTAACTCTTGTCTAATTTGAGCTTTTTGTTCTTCAATTAAAGCTAAGTATACATCTGTAAGCATTTCCAGATCTTGATTATCTCCCCAATTACTTATATTATATCCTAACTTTTTAGCTAAATCTAAATTGTAATGTGTTAATCCAAAATAATGAGTAGCTCCTGCTCCATCTGATAAATCTTTTGGTACAGAAATCCATTTATCACCTTGTTGTTCTAAAACTCCACCTTCTGCATAAATACCCATCCAATATAAGAATTTTTCATCATCAAGTTCTTCCATTACTTCTCCACCTTCGTCAAGCTTCATATAATCTTCTACATTTTCTACTACTGTATCATCTAAGTCTCTCATTATTATTCTTATATAGTTTCCTATTACTTTATCTTGGTTTTCTTCTTCATTTTCTTCTGTTTTATCTTCTTCTCCTGTTTCTCCTCCTGTGCTACCTGCTGTTGAGTCTGGTCTATAATATTCATATGGATGTGGTGAATCTTTCCTTATTTTTTCTACTACTTCTCTATCTGTCATTGTTCTTCCTAGTACTGTTCCTTCTTTTATGAATACTATTTCTCCTTCTTCTGAATCATTTATTGTTATTGCTGTATTTGCTGCTTCTTTTACTGCTGATTCTGCATTTAATTTATCTGTTGATTCTTTACTTGCTAATTTGTATTCTTCATCTCTTTCATATTTACTTTGTATTGCATCTTCTGATTCTGCCTGCTCTTCTAATTCTCCTTCTCTTACCTTAAAACTATCCATTGTTAATTCTTTACCTTCTGGTAACTGGTCTGCTATTTCTCCTCCTGCTGTTTCACTTTCTTCTCCTGAATCTCCTTCTCCTCCTGATAATTTTTCATCTGGTTCTTCACATACAAATCCATCTATATATACTATATATCCTGATATTCCTGCTTTCTCATATATCTCTGCAAATTCTTTATATCCATATACTGTTTTATCTAGACTACTCCAATTTTCATGCTCTTCGTCCATCTGTTCTTCTGTTTTTAATCTTTCTAGATATTTTATTGCACTATTATGTTTTGTTGTTACATTTTCTACTTCTGTTGTATTACTATTTGAACTTGCTGTTTCATTTATTTTTACTAAATTATCTCCACTATTCTTCCATCTGTTTCCTGTATTTGCTTCTAACTTTTGATAATTTTCTGCATCTAATACCAGTATTTTTGCATATCCTACTTTATCTGCTACTATCTCTCCACCTTCTCCTGTTGTTTGTGGCTCTCCATTTTCTGGATTTGTTTGATTTGATTGATTATCTGCTGGTATTGGATTTCCCTCTTCATCTGTTACTATTTTATTTGCTGGTCCATATTTTAAGTCTACATTTGTTCTGTATTCTTCTCCTGATACTGAATCTATATCTTCATCTGTATATGTATCATATTCTAATAATACTCCTGTTACTGGTGATACTACTGCTTCATTTCCTTCGTAGCCTTCATATGCAGCTGCTTCACCTTGTTTCATTCCTGTAGGAGGCTCATCTGCTATCCATATTGGAGATGTTTGGAAGGCTGGTTGCATATCGTCTACCGTTCCAGGATAATCATGTCTTTCTACGCTACCTTGAGCTGCTGAATCAAGAGTAAGTATATTTCCTTCACTATCTTTTCCTACTAATGCTACAAAGTGTCCAGCAGTAGTCCAACAAACTCCTAGTTTGTCAACTGCATTAGCTTCAAATAATAGAATTACTGGTCTTCCTTCATTTAATGCTGCATCTACAGCTGCTGTATCTGTATATTCTACAAATTGCCCTGTCACTCCTTTTTCTTCCATTAGAGTTTTAACAGCATCCATTGTTGCCCCCCAGTTAAAGCCTGCTAAATCTCTAGCTGGATCAAAATCATAACCATAACCAGTTAGTACATTAAAACATGAAAATAATCCACATGCAGCTCGACCAAGTGTATTAGATTGTCCTGCCCAAAGGAAACCTATATCTGAATAAGATTGTCCGCCTTGATAACGATGAATATATTTAACATTTCCACTTTGTACGACAGATTCATATCCATCACCAGATTCCTCAACTCTTTCTAATACAAAGCTAGGTGTTGTACCTTTTACATTATTTAAATTAACATTTGAACTATTGCTTGTTAATACACTATTAGAGTCTGAATTTGAATTTTGTTTTACTCCACTCACTTGCGATAAATTTTGAGAATTATTATTATTTGAAATTCCTGAAACACTCGCAGTTTCTGGAGCATTACCTTTCTCAGGATTTTGTTCTTCCATTTCTACTATCTTTTGATATAAAGCTGTTAAAGTGTTTTTATAGTTTGCATCAATATCGCCTTTTGAATGAATCATTGTTCCATATTCTTGTTCTCTTTTATCTATTGAGCTCATTGGATACCCACCTGAGCCTATATCTGGTACTAAAAATTGTAATAATCTTGGTGTTTCATCTGTTAGTTCTTCTTTTGTAAAATATCCAAGTTCTACCATTAGTTCTTTAAAATCTCTATATATGTAATCTGCATCCATTGTATGTGTGTTCTCAAGCATACTAAAAGCATTTAGTGAGTCTTGATTTAATGTTACATTTCCTGAATACTCTTCTGCTGAATTTGTTTCTGTTTCCCCACTTGCATTAGTTGTATCAACTGTTTCCTTTAGATCTTCTTCATTTAAAGAACTATAATATACTTCTTCTCCATGATTCTCTGCTACTTTCTTTCTTAATTCAGTTATTATTTCAGCTGTTTCTGCAGATCCGTCATATCTAAAATATCTATTTTGTAAAAACAACTTTTTTATAATTGGATTAGTTTCGGTTCTTTGTCCTTCACCTGTTTGTACAACATTTCCTACTGTCTTAACTTGAACATAAATGTTCTTTTTAATTTCATAATCGCTTTCATCTGTTCCTATATCTGGATAAGCTGGTTCATATTCTGTTGATGATTCAGAGTTATTTTCTTCATAAGCTATCCATATATCTTCTGGTTTATTCCAACCTAAATCCTCCATTGTAGAAGAATCTGATGCATCTAAAGTAATAGCTTTTTTAACAAGTTTTATTCCATTTTCTGCTGCTTCTTCTTCAGTACCTTCATATGGTTCATCTGATAATTTACCTTCTCCATCTACTTCATATAATTTATATTCTCCTTCTTTTTCTGGATTTTCATCTGCTGTATATGTTTCATATAATGTCCATCTTTCTTTCATTAACGCTTCATATTCATAATCATAATCTACAAATTTTAAATTTGTATCTTCCATTACAAAATATACATCTCTATACCAGTGATTGTTAACGCTTGCAATATATGGCATATATGCTTTAAAATTATAGTCATTATCTTTACGTAATAATTTTAGAATTCTTTTAATAAAATCTTTACATTTATCACAAACAACTTGCTGTTTAGTAACATTTTCCTCTGGAATACTTATAGAAGCTCCTGTATTTGGTTCTATCCATGTATATGTACCATCTCCATTTGGAGTAACTGAGTAGCCTGCATAAGTATAATTTATATTTTCAGGATTACAGGTACATTCAGGAGAATGCGGAATTCCTGCTTCAAGTGCTGATGTTGCTTCTTCATCTGAAATTACTATATCATCTACCCATGCAAATGCTGAAGATATAATATTTCTACCTGCTACACCTGATAAAGCTGTTTCTAGTTCTTCATATGTAACATAATCATCTCCTGTCTTATATGCTGTTGTTGCCTCACCGCTTACATCATGTAAATATACTTTTATTTCTGTTGGGAAATATTGTACCATATCAACTGCCAAATCTGGCATCATTGTTGCTATATGAACTGAAAGTAAGAACTCTAATGGCATACCATATCTTCCTGTCCAACCGTCTAATGAAAATTCTATTGCATTATTATTATTGAATAATTCATTTCTAGCTATTGATAAAGTTTTATTTTCAACATTTATCTTTATATTATCCCAATTCCATAATGTTCCTTGATTTACAAATTGTCCCTCTTTTCCAATTTGATTATCTTTTTCATAATATAAACCTATTAGGCCTTCACCCCAAGTTTCGCCCACTGCATTTGTTACTCCCAGAAAATCAAACACAGGTCCAAAGAAAAAGTTTTGTACTCTATACCATGATGTTGCTATTGCTGTTCCTATTTTTTCTAATAAGGTGTCTGCCTCTTCTTGAGTTGCTATATTACCATTTTTTAACGTATAAACATAATTATTAGATGCTATATAAGTAAATATGTAATCACTTTTAGCATTTGTTATCTTATCATCTTCTTTTTCTACTCCAGAATCATCATCTCCAACATAATCTGTTAAGAATCCATATCCTTTTAAATCATAGCCCATTTGCTCTAAATAATCTAATGTTTCGAACACATCTGTATCACTAATTTGTTCTGTAGTATCAGCACCATACCAAGCAGCTATGAAATTTCCTAAATCCTCAAATAAAGCTTTTAATTTTTCCATAACCATACCAGGTAAGGTTACAAAAAACATAGCTATTCCTATAATTATTATTAATATTACTATAAAAACAAAAACTCCCATAAGTATTGGTGCCAATGCTGCTAATAATGAATGCTTTGCAGCACCTTTTTTTATTGCTTCTTTTGCTACTTTAGCTGCTTCTTTTGCTTTTGAAGTTTTTGATTTTTCTTCTGTTTTTTTCTCTGCTGTTGTAGCTGCATTTGCTATTTCTTCATTTTCTTCTTCACCCATACGCATTTTACCTCATTTTAAAAAAATTATAATATCCTATTTATATAATACCATAAAAGCGGTATTTTTTCAATATTCTCAGCTATTTTATACCACTTATATACTATCATTAACCAATATAAATTTCAATAAAATACAAATTTTGTAATAAAAAAGAAAAATAAGTCAAAAAATGCGATTATTTGTAAAATAAACACCAAAATTTACTTTTGTCTTATACTTCATATCGTTCATATTTCTTCTCTAATACTTAATATAAAAAATAAATGTAGATACCTTTCGTATCTACATTTATTTTTTAACTCCTTTTTATTTCAATATAAATCATAATTTTGAGTTTTACTAGAAAACTCTGCTTTTCATATGTTCTATTTTTATATATTTTAATCTTTTTTTACCTCTTCAATGATTTCTTTACTTGTTAACCCAAAATATTTTAATAAATCTTGGGCATTTCCAGATTTTCCAAAACAATCTCTCATTCCCATTCTAATCAATTTTGCAGGATATTTATCTGTTAATACTTCTGAAATTGCTGTTCCTAGTCCTCCTATAACACTATGTTCTTCTATTGATATAAGTTTCTCTGTTTCTTTAGCTGATTTTATTATTATCTCTTTATCTATTGGCTTTATTGTATGAATGTCTATTACTCTTATATTTATTCCTTCTTTTTCTAATTCCTCTTTTGCTTTTAATGCTTCCGCTACCATCATTCCTGTTGCAAATATTGTTGCTCTTTTTCCTTCTCCAAATTGAATTGCTTTTCCAAGTTCAAATTTAGTACTTTCATCATATATCACAGGTGTTGCTGCTCTTCCGAATCTTATATACACTGGTCCTTTTATTTTAGCTGCTTCTTTTACAGCCCATTTGCTCTGAGTATCATCACTTGGAGATATTACTGTCATGTTTGGAAGTCCTCTCATTAAATTTATATCTTCTAACATTTGATGTGTTGCACCATCTTCTCCAACTGTAATTCCAGCATGTGTTGCACATATTTTTACATTTAAATTTGGATAGCATATACTATTTCTAATTTGGTCATATACTCTTCCTGTTGCAAATACTGCAAATGTACTTGCAAATGGTATTTTATTGCAAGTTGCAAATCCTGCTGCTGTTGCCATCATATCTTGTTCTGCAATCCCCATATCAAAGAATCTTTCTGGAAATTCTTTTGCAAAAATATTAGTTTTTGTTGCTCCAGCTAGGTCTGCATCTAATACTACTACATCTTTATTTTCTCTTCCTAGTTCTGCTAAAGCTTCTCCATAGCTTTGTCTAGTAGCTTTTTTATTTTCAAAATTCATATAATTTCCTCCTAACTTTGACTATTTCACTAAATATTAAATCTTTCTTCTATTTCACCAAATATTTTTTTAATTTATATAACTTACATAGTCTATTTACTAGTTAATCTATATAAAAATATAGATAATACTTGTTATTAATTTATTTAAACTAATTCTTCTAATGCTATTTTATATTCTTCTTCATTTGGAGCTTTGCCGTGCCATCCTGCTTTGTTTTCCATATAAGATACTCCTTTTCCTTTTAATGTTTTTGCAATTATTACTGATGGTTTTCCTTTTGTTTCTTTTGCTTGTTCAAAAGCTTTTAAGATTTCGTCGAAATTATGTCCGTCTATTACTATTGTATTAAAGCCAAAACTTTCAAATTTTTTATCTATAGGGTATGGATTCATTACTTCTCTTACTTTTCCATCAATTTGTAGATCATTATTATCTACTATTGCACACAGATTATCTAATTTATAATGGCTTGAAGTCATTGCAGCTTCCCAAATTTGTCCTTCTTCTATTTCTCCATCACCCATTATGCAATATACTCTATAATTTTTTCCATCTAGTTTAGCACTTAACGCCATTCCATTTGCTACTGATAATCCTTGTCCTAAAGAACCTGATGTCATATCTACTCCTGGTATTTTTTTCATATCTGGATGTCCTTGCAAATAACTATCCACTTTTCTAAAAGTCTTTAAATCTTCTTTTGGGATAAATCCTTTTTCTGCTAATGCTGAATATAATGCTGGTGAACAATGCCCTTTTGATAAAACCAATCTGTCTCTATTTTCATCTTTAGGATTATTTATATCTATATTTAATTCTGAAAAATATAGTGCTGTTAAAACATCAGTTATTGATAAAGAGCCGCCTGGATGTCCTGAAGATGCACTATATACCATTTCTACTATATTTCTTCTTATATTTTTTGCTTTTGTTTTTAATTCTTCTATTTTTGAGTTTTCTAACATAAATACACACTCCTTTTTAAATGTATTTACTATACATTTATTAATAAAATATTATAATCAAACTCATTATATATTATTAATTTTTCTTAAGCAAGAAAAATTATATTTTTATATTTTAGCAATATCTAAAAGTAGCTTACTTTAAGGTATTCTATGTTCTTTGAATTTTCTGTGCTTAAAATATGTCTTTTATGTTCCTTAAAAAATTTTATTAAATATTTTATAAATTTTTTATATATTATAATTCTTGAGAGCTTTTCTGTTATATAAAAAAAGATGGTAATTTTTTATTACCACCTTTTCTTATTATTTATTAATTCATTTATCTAATTAAATATTTTATTCATTAACTAAACCAAATAAATCTAAAATTATTGTCTAAAATGGGAAAATTCCAAATAAATATCCTTTTGGCATATACCAAATAATTAATCCTGCTCCTATTGCATAACCCCACCAAGGCACTGATGAAAGTAGTTGAACAATCCAATTCCAAGCATTTCCACCTGCTGTTGCTACTCCATCCCAACTAAATAAATCTGTTAGTTTTACTCCTAAAAATGTAGCTTGTGATAGATCCATTCCAAATACATCTGTTAAGTCTATTTCCCAACCTAATATACTTATAATATTAGCTTTATCAGGCAATTCGTCCACCATAGCCATTTCATATTTTCTAATTTCGCTACCTTTAAATTTTATTTGATATTCCTTGGTAGCTCCTGGCTCTATATCACTTACTTCTATGTATTTAGTTAATCCAAGTAACCCTCTTTTGCTATATAAATCTAATTTTATCCATTTTTTCCCTGATGGATATGATGAATTATTAGATACTTTTATTTGTAAATATCCATTTACATTTGAAGCCTTTCCTGAAACTTCATCTATTGATATATCTGAATTTTGACTTGTTATACTTCCAGTCATCTTTTCATACATATTTTCTAGCAAACTATTTTCTAACACATAAGAAAGAAACATAAACCCAATTATTGCTAGTAAATATAAAAAGAAGGTTTTCATTCTATCCATAATTTTTCCCCTTTATTTCCATATTACGACATATTTATTATACATCAGAATATTAAATTTGTAAACCTCCTTGCTAAATCTTTACTTCTATCTCTTTATCTAAGTATAAAGAATAAATATATACTTCTGATACTTTTTTATCCAATGCCTCTTCTAAAGCTTCTTTATATATCTTCAATTGATTTAAATACTTATTTACTAAACTTTCTTCATTTCCATCTTTAACAAAATCCGTCTTGTAATCAACTAAAATTATTTCTCCATTTATTTTTATTGCATATAAATCTATAATTCCTTGTACTAAAATAGTTTGATTATCTGCTTCTTCGTAAATTTCTCTTGCTAAAATTTTTTTACAAAAAGCCTTTTCTCTTTCTATATTTGGGCAATTCTTAATTTTTTCAAAAATATTTGATTTTGTAAAATTCATAACTTTATTAAGATTTATATGTTTTGATTCTTCATAAGTAAAAATATTTTTTTCTATAAGTTCTTGCTTTAATTCCTCAAGTTTTTCTAAATTATAGTTTTCTTTAAAATTAATTTTTTGCATAAATAAATGCATTAGAGTTCCCTTTTTACTAGCTGATATCTTTTCCTCTTCCTGCATAAAACTTGGAGTTAAAGACTCTATTCCTATCTCTTTATTATTTATGTTTTCCAAATCTAGTTCACTTTCAATAAAACTTTCTTGTTTCATTTCCTTTATTTTACTAACAGTACTTTTTATAGGAAGCATTGTGGCTATTTTTTCTTTATATTGCCAATTAAAAACTTTTCTTATCTTATCAATATCTATTTTTTTATCAAAATCAAATTTTCTAATTTCTTCTTTTCTTGCTTCAGATTTTAAAGATAATATTTCATTTTTAGAATATTTTTTTACCTCTATTAAATTCGATAAATTACCTGATAAAATTACAAGTTCTATCCAATCTAAATATGAAATATATTTTTTTAGTAATATTGGATTTATCTTTTCATTTTCTGAATTATATACATTTAATAATTCTTGTTTTTTTTCTAAATCTTTTTGATATTCTTTTACAGTTCCTGTAATTATCAGTTTTTCTTTTGCTCTAGTAAGTGCAACATATAAAATTCTCATCTCTTCTGAAATGGTTTCTTCTTTTATAATTATTTTAATAGCATCTTTAGCAGAAGTAGAATATTCTATCATTTTTTCATAGTCTATATATTGTGGTCCTATCCCCATTTTTTGATGTAATAAAATATTAGAATTTAAATCTTGTAAATTAATTTTCTTTGAAGTTCCTGATAAAATTACAATTGGAAATTCTAATCCTTTACTTTTATGTATACTCATTATTCTTACTACATTTTCATTTTCCCCAATTACTTTTGCAGCAGTCATATCGCTATTTCCACTTCTTAATTTTTCGACAAATTTTATAAAATTAAATAAACCTTTAAAACTTGTTTTCTCATATTCTTTTGCTCTTTCGAATAACATTTTTAAGTTTGCTTGTCTTATAGTTCCATTTGGCATTAGACCAACATAATTATAAAAATTAGTATCTGTATAAATTTTCCAAATAAGTTCTGCTAAGCTCAAATAATCTGTTTCTTCTCTCCAGTTTTCTGTTTTTTCTATGAAATCATCTAATTTTTCTTTTATTAGTCCTTCTAAATTATTTTTTGCAACTTTTAAGCTTTCATAAAAACTTGTATCTTTACTGCAAAGTCTAATTTTTAGTAGTTCATTATCTGTAAATCCGCCTATTTCTGAACGTAAAACCGACACTAAGGAAATGTCATCTATTGGGTTATCCAAAATCTTTAATACATTAATTATAGTTTGAATTTCTATAGTATCTAAATATTCATTAGATGCATCTGAGTATACTGGTATACCTCTTTTTAAAAGTTCTCTTTCATAAATTGGTGCTACTTTTGATGTTGCTCTTAATAAAATTACAATATCTTTAAATGTTACTTCTCTATATCCTATTTTTTTATCTTTAACCTTTACTTTAGACGAAATTATTTCTTCTATTTTATTTGCTACAAGCTTTGCTTCAACTTCTTCTTTTTCAATATATTTATTTTCTTTTAAAATTTCGTCTTGTTCTTCTTCATCATAATCCTCTTTTAATTCTATAATATTTAATTCTGCTTTTCCTAAAATATCTTTTTTTGTTTCATCAAAGTCTGCCCCTAAATTTAAAAATTCTGTTTCATTATATTCAATATCTCCTAACTTTCTACTCATTATGTTTTTAAATACAGTATTAGTTATATCTAATACATTTTTTCTACTTCTAAAATTTTTAAATAATTGAATTTTTAATCCTTTTTCGTTTCCATCTAAAGAATAATTTTCATATTTATCTAAAAATAATTCTGGACAAGCTTGCCTAAATTTATATATACTTTGTTTAACATCACCAACCATAAATAAATTATTGCCTCTTGATACAGTTTTTAAAATATATTCCTGCACTTCATTACTATCTTGATATTCATCAATAGCTATCTCTTCAAATTTTTCTTGATACTTTTTTGCTACTTCTGTTGGTACATAATTTCCATTTTTATCCTTTTTTACTAATATTTTTAAAGCATAATGCTCTATATCGTTAAAATCTATAATATTTCTTTCTCTTTTTTTAAGTTTAAATTTTTTGTCAAACTCTAATATTACTTCTTTTAATATTTTTAAAATTTCATACATTTTATATATATCATTATAAGCATTTTTAGAATCATATACTAAAGTCTCTTTTGCATTTTTCATTAACTTATTCTTTACAGTATCTCTTGCTTTTTTTGCCTCATCTTTTGCATCTAATGTAATTTTTCTGTCTACAGGCCATGATTTGAATTTTATTTCATTCACAAATTTATAAGCTTCATCCCAAGATATTTCAGTTTTTTCATATAAAGTTTCCAAAATTTCTATATCTGAAACTATAGTTAAATAGTATTTTTCTAATTCTATATATTTTTCTATCTTACTTTGGATAATTTTTAAACTATTTATTCCATCTATAATTTCTTCTTTAAGACTTTCAATTAAAACTTCTCCCCAAATACTTTTAGAAAAATCCTTATTTTTTTCATCAGCTTTAAAAGCATTTATTTTCTCCATAAGCCATTCATTTGGAAATGGAGCACTTTGCATAAATCTATATATTTTAAGTACAATATCTTTTAATGCCTCATCTCCTCTATACCCAGTATAAGTATTTACTAACTTTGCAAAATTTTCATCTTCTGATTCATATAATTCTTCAAAAACATCTTCTATTACTTCTTGTTTTAATAATTCTATTTCTTCTTCAGTTCCTATTCTAAAATTTGCCGATAAATCTATTTCAAAAAAATTATTTTTTATTACTTCTAAACAAAATGAATGTATTGTACAAATATCTGCTTTTCCTAAAAGAATTACCTGTTTTTGAAGTTCCTTATTCTCAGGTTCTTCATCTATTTTTTTATATATTGCTTCTAAAACTCTTTCTCTCATTTCTGAAGCCGCAGCATTTGTAAATGTTACAACTAGTAGTTTGTCTATATCAATTCCGTCATTTAATATTTTTTGAATTATACGTTCTACTAAAACAGCAGTTTTTCCACTTCCGGCAGCTGCTGCAACTAATATATTAGAATTTTTTTTATAAATTGCATCTTCTTGTTCTTTAGTCCAATTCATTTTTCATATCCTTTACATACTTATTTTATATAAGTATATTATAATATTTTTTCAAGTTTTTCCACAATTTACACAAAAAAACTATTAAATTAATAATAGTTTTCCACAGTTTTATAACATTTTGTGATTTCTTAAGCTCTAAAATCACTCTTTTTGTGGATTATTTTGATTTTATTTTTCTTTTTCACATATCAATCTTTTTTTCTTTCTTCAATCCACAATTTTCACACTTTGCTTATATATTTTTATAATTTATATTTAGTGACTTCTTATTTTACGAATTTGTAATTATTATCTTCAACACTTTTATTATTTTAATACAAAAAAACTATTTTTCCAATTTCAATTATATAAAATTATTGTTTCTTTTTTTTTACAATTTTAAAAAGTATATTTCGAAAAAAATCACAAATACTATTTTTATATGGAGGTAATTTTTATGGATGATTTAACTATTTTAAATGAGATTCATAAAGGAGTTACAATGGGTATGGCTTCTTTAGAACATATCTCTGAAAAAACAACTGATAATGATTTTAAAGATGATTTAAGCTTTCAATATAATACCTATCTAACTACTCTTGATAAAGTAAATTATGAATTTAAAAAAGCTGGTGAAATTCCGGACGATACACCTATAAATCAAAAAATTATGGGCTGGACTGGTATTCAATTTAATACTATTAATGACACATCTAACTCAAATTTATCAGAAATTTTAATTCAAGGTTATGATATGGGAATAATTAAAGGAGTAAAACTATTAAATCAAAGTCCTGAAGCTTCTAAAGAAGTAAAAGATATTTTAGATGGTTTTATAAGATTACAAGAAAATAATATTGAAAGATTAAAAAAGTTTTTATAATTTAAAAATATGCAAAATAGTCAATATTAATAAAATTTTTATAAATAAAAATTTTAAGTAAATGTATATACATCTTTTCTAAGATATCTTTTTATGAAATAAAATTTATATACATTTTCGACAAAATCTTTATTAATAAGTAATTTTTAATTTTCCCTTATTATATAAAAAAAGATAAATGAAACTTTTATTTTTCATTTATCTTTATTATTTATTATTTATTATTTTTTATTCAATAATATTTTAATTTTATTCGGTAGCAACTGAGTTATCAGGTACTTGATTTTCAACTTCTCCTGTTGCTGGTATTATAGCATCTTCTAATCTAGTATCACAAACTGTACATTTTTTATATTTCAAACCGTTTTCAATACTAGTTGCTTCTTTTTCTATAATCCAATCACTTGGTGTATGTGCAGTTACAGGCAACTCAATTTCTTTAGTTTCATCACATAATGAACATTTTAAAACTTGATTTCCTTTTTCTGTACAAGTTGCTTTTTTCTCTGAAACAACTATTGAATAATCATGTGTATGAGAAGTATTGTTATTATTATTTTCATCTTTTAATTTATCTATTTTTTGAGATTCTTTGTATTGACATCTTGAGCAAACTCTTTCTTTTAAACCTTCTTCTTCAGTTGTAGCAGGTTTTACTGTTTTCCAAGCACCAAATTGATGTCCTAAAGCAGGAATACTTTGAGTTTCAGTATCTCCACAAGAACATCTTAATACTTTACTTCCATTAGCTGTACAAGTAGCATCTTTTAAACTTCCTTTTACAAGTTCTGAGAAATTATGTGTATGTTTTGCTGGAGCAGTTGTTCCATAATTAAAATATGCAATATTCATATCAACATTACCGGCAATTCCAGGTACACTTCCTTTACTTGTATATTGCCACATATTAAAACTTCCACTATAATCTGTTTGTGTTGTATAATGTGCAAGCCAGAATTTACAATTAAATGAACCTCTAGAAAATCTAGTTGTTATATCATTTTTATTTGCATAAAGCATTGGTTCATATCCATTTGTTCTAACAAAATTCAAAAATGTTAATGCATTACTTGTTGCTTGTGCTCCACCAACATTTGCACATCTATATCTTCCAAAGTCTTCAAAATCATATACTACTGGATAAGTTATTCTATATGTAGAAATTTGTTTTACTACCCAAGCTGCTTCTTCTAAAGCTTCTTGCTCATTTACAGCTGTTGAATAAAAATAAATTCCTACTTTTATTCCATTTGCTGTAGCACCTGCAACATTTGTTCTAAAATAAGCATCTTCATATATAGAACCTGCTGTTTGACCTCTAAAACCGCAACGTATCATTGCAAATTCCACACCACTAGCTCTTACTTGAGCCCAGTTAATACTTCCTTGGTGTGCAGATACATCTATTCCCATAGATTTTTGACCAACATTTTCGAACATATTATTAGCTTGATCTTGTGATACAGATGCTCCTCCTTTTTTCCTATTACGCTCACCATCTTCTGAAGAATTTGCTGAAGCAACTTTTGATTTTGGTATTTTTACTTCTTTTCCTTCAAATTCCACCACATCTTCACCTGGTTTTAATGATTCGTCTATAGTAGTATCTTGTGCTACAGAAATTACATCTTCTTTTACTTCGCTAACTATTTCCTCTTCTAAAGCCATTTTATTAGATGATGCTCCTACAACCTCTAATCTTTTTTCTTTATTTAAGTAATAATAAGCAAAAATTCCTATTAATACAACTAGTAAAATCAATATTATTGAAACTAGCAAAACTTTCTTTCTATTCATCATATTCATCAACCTCACATATACATTATACTTTTTAATATTTTCAAGGTCAAGCTTTTTACGAAAGAAAATCTATAGCTTAACTTTTAGAAGAATTATAATATCAAAACTAAACTTTTTATGTAAAGTTTCTATTCCTGTTCTCATTCTAAAATATTGTAAACAAATTTTATCTTTTGATTATGTAATATTGTCGAGTACTTTAATAAAAGCAGGAAAATTTGTCTATAATAAAAAAAGCAGGAAAGCAAAGTATATTTCTTTGTTTTCCTGCTTTTTCTATTATTTTCTTAATTCAGCTTTTAATGTTTTTTCCAAGTTTTCAATTATTTTTTCTAAAATAGGATTTACTTCATCATCTGTTAAGGTTTTAGTATTTGAACCAAATGTTAATGAGTATGCTACACTTTTTTTGTTACCTAATGTTGCATTTGTGTATACATCAAACATTTCATATTTTACAAGTAAATTGCCACCAGCTTTTTTAATTACTTTAGATATTTCATCTGCTGTTATATTTTTATCTATCATAATTGCAATATCTTTCTTAATATTTGGATATATAGAAATTTCTTTAAATTTCATTTTACTTACTTTTTTAGCTAATAGTTTATCTAAATTAATCTCAAATACATACACAGGTTCTCTTGAAATTTCTGGATGTATTCTTCCTATTATGCCCAAAATCTCTCCATTAACATTTATTTCAGCCACTTGACCTGGATGAAATTCTTTTATTCCTTTCTTTGGAAGTACAAAGCTATATCTATTTGCATATCCTAAATAATCTAAAATTTCTTCTACAACACCTTTTATTATAAAGAAATCAACATCTTTTTTATTATTAATTCCTAAACAATATTCTCCTGTCATTAAAGCACATAATTTGCTATCTTCTCCATATTCTTCACCTTTTTTCCAGAAACCTTTTCCTATTTCAAATATAGAAACATCTTTAATATAATGAGCTTTATTATATTCATATATTTTATATAAAGATGGTATTAAACTATATCTTAACGTATTTCTATCTTCTGTCATAGGATCTAATAAACGTAATTCTTCAAATTCATCTGAAACATACTTATGAACTTCTTTATCATTAATTAATATATATGATAAAGTTTCATTTAATCCTAAAGAAATCATTTTATTTCTTATTTCACGTTCTGTTTTATCTACACTTCCTATTTTCATTGGAACAACTGGTAATTTTCCTACTATATTATCAACACCATAAATTCTACCCACTTCTTCTATTAAATCTTCTTTAATAGAAATATCCAATCGTCTTATAGGAACATTAACTTTTATTACTTCATCATTTAATGAATATCTAAAACCTAACCTTGAAAATACATTAAGTATATCTTCTAATTTTATATTTGTTCCTAATAACATATTTATATCTTTTGCAGTTATATCAATTTCTTTTTCTGTTTTATCTGTTTTATCATATACTACTGTTCCTGTCTGAATTTTTGCACCCGCATATTCTTCTAATAATTTAACCGCTCTTTCTATTGCCATATATGTTCTATCTGGTGAAATTCCTTTTTCAAAACGATTACTTGCTTCACTTCTTACTATTTTTTTAGAAGTTTTTCTTACTCTAACAGAATCAAAAATTGCTGCCTCAATTAAAACATTTTTGGTTTCATCTTCTATTTCTGTATCTAAACCACCCATAACTCCAGCAAGTCCTATAGCTCTTTTTCCATCTGAAATTACTATATCTGTTTCTTCAAGAGTTCTTTCTACTCCATCTAGTGTTGTTAATTTTTCATCTTTATCTGCCATTCTTGCTTCTATACAATTTCCTAATCTATCAGCATCATAAAAATGTAGAGGCTGACCACATTCAAGCATTACATAATTACTAATATCTACAACATTATTTATAGGTCTTATTCCTGATGCGATTAATCTATGTTTTATGAAATCAGGACTCTCTTTAATTTCAACATTTAATGCTTTTCTTGCTAAAAATAATTTACAATTATCTGTATTTACTCTAACTTCAAAAGACTTATTTAAGTCTTCTCCTTCTTCATTATGAGTCAAATCAATTTCTTTTACTTTTTTATTGTAAATTGCTCCAACTTCATAAGCCATACCTAAAATACTTAATAAATCTCCTCTATTTGCTGTAAGATCAAAATCTATAACAGAATCATCTAATTTCATATACTCTATTGGATCTTTTCCAATAGGGGCATCCTCTGGTAAAATATGAATTCCATTTTTATCTTCTTCTGATAAAAATTTCTTATCTATACCTATTTCATATAAAGCACATATCATTCCATTAGATTCTTCTCCTCTAATTACGCTTTTTTTAATTTTTACATCATTAGGTAAATCTGCACCAGCCAAAGCAACTATTACTTTTATCCCATCTCTAACATTTGGAGCTCCACAAACTATATTTAATACCTCTGTTCCAATATCTACTTTGCAAACATGTAAATGATCTGAATCTGGATGATCTTTACATTCTAAAACTTTTCCTATTACAAGTTTTGTAGCTGGAATCAATTTCTCAGCTAAATCATATTCATTACCAACCCTAGTCATATCTTCTGCTAAAGTTTTTACATCTATATCTAAGTCCACATAATCTTTTAAAAAATTTAAACTTAATTTCATAATTTCCTCCTATTCTTCATCTTTTCTATCAAATTGAGCTAAAAATCTTACATCATTTGCATATAAATATCTCATATCTGTAATTCCGTATTTAAACATAGCAAGTCTATCTATACCTGTACCAAAAGCAAAACCAGAGTATTTTTCAGGATCATATCCATTCATTTTTAATACATTTGGATGTACCATACCAGCACCTAAAACTTCTATCCAACCTGTTTTCTTACAAAGTGGACAACCTTTTCCACCACATTTAAAACATGTAACATCTACTTCATAAGATGGTTCTGTAAATGGAAAATAGCTTGGTCTAAATCTTAATTCACAATTTTTTCCAATCATTTTCTTTACAAATACTTCTAATGTTCCTTTTAAGTCTGCAAGAGATACATTTAATTCTTTTTTATCTATTACTAACCCTTCTACTTGATTGAATTGATGAGAATGTGTTGCATCATCTTCTCTTCTATATGTTTTTCCTGTACAAATCATTCTAATAGGTGATTTTTCTTCATTTGCAATCATAGCTCTTGCTTGAACAGCTGAAGTTTGAGTTCTAAGTAAATATTCATTTGTTATATAAAAACTATCTTGCATATCTCTTGCTGGATGTCCTTGTGGTAAATTTAATCTCTCAAAACAAAACTCATCAGTTTCAAGTTCAGGTCCTGAAATAACATCATATCCCATAGATACAAACAAATCTTGAATTTCTTCAATAACTCTATTTATTGGATGTTTACTACCTCTTTTTATTTTTGTACTTGGAGCTGTTATATCAATTTTCTCTTTTTCTAACTTTTGAGCTAAAGCTTTCTCTTTTAACATAGATTCAGCTTCATTTAACTTTTCCTCAATTTCTTTTTTTACTTCATTTACTAAACTACCTATTTTAGGTCTTTCTTCTTTTGCTAAGCTTCCTAAACCTTTTAATAAATTTGATAATTCACTTTTTTTGCCCAAGAATTTAACTTTTAATTCTTGTACTTCTTGCAAATCTTTAATTTCTGAAATTCTTTCTTTCGCTAATTTTTGAATTTCTTCAATTTTCTCTTTCATTTTACCCCTCCTAATTTATCTTTGTATTTAAATTTTATTTTTATAACTTATGTATTTTTTTATCTTTTTTTAAATTTATATAATGAAAATATCGTATTATTATAATTATAAAAAAAACGTCCTATTTATAATAGGACGAATATATTCCGTGTTACCACCTAATTTCATTAAAAAGATAATTAATAATTATTTTTTAATCTCATTATAGTTATAACGTAACAAACGCTTATGACTACTTTTTTCATCATAAGAACCTCAAAAGTGAAATTTCAGAAGATAATGTTTTAACAAACTCTCAGCGTAACATTTGTATTCTCTAAAAAACATTTCCTATCTACTTACTTTGCTTTTTAATAACGGTTTAAAATATTATGTTAATAATATAACACATTTTTTTCTATTTTGCAATAGTTATTTAATATTATTATACTTCTAACACATCTTCTATATCTTCTTTATCTTTTACTGCTTTTACTGGATCCTCTCCTTTTGCAATTATATTAATTGCTGCTACTGCCTTTTCAAAATTTGGATTTACACTCATTCCTTTTTTATATGCTGAATTTACTTTATTAAAAAATTCTTCTCCCATAACTATTACCCTTTCATTGATGATAACTCATTATTTTTAAAACTTTCTATTCTTAAATTTAATGGATCTATTATTGTTGTTTGAACAACTTTTGCTGTATTAAATCTGCTTACAAAAAATCTAGTAATTTTCTTAAATATTCTAGGTCTTTTTATATTAGTTGTTAAAGCTTTATCTCCAACTTCCATTGCATCATAAATTGAATTTTTCTTTCTTTCATTTAATCTTTCAATTTCTTCATTAATCAAAGATATTTCTTTTTCAATTTTTTCTATAAATTCTTTATTTTCTTTCTTATCTGTTATTGTTTTTTCAACTTTTTCAGACAGTTTTTGATCTAATTCTAATTCAACATCTTGTCCATCCATTAAATTAGTTATTGCTTTTGTATCAATCTCATTATTTTCTTTTTTTCTATTCTTTAATCTTTCTATTGCAAGTTTAATGTTATCTTTTACAGATCTTTTTACCTTATCATTCTCTTTTTGGTGACTTTTTCTCAGTACTTTTTGTTTTAAATATTCTTCATTTAAAATTGCTCCAACTAAACTTGCTTCTAATTCAACTTTTCTTAAAATAAGCTGTTCTATTTTCCCATCAAAAAATTCACTAAGTTCCAATAATGCTTTTTCATAATTTACTAATGCTTCAGAAACTAATTTTTTAGTTGTTTCATAATTTTTTGAACCTTCTTTAAATTTAGGATTGATTTCATAAATTTCTGTTTTTATAGAATTCATTTGTGAATTTACTTTTTCACTTATAGTTTTAGCTGAAATCTTATCTATATATGCTCTTCTAACCACAGCTTCTGTTTTCACTCTATTTTCTGATTCTTCATACATCTTTTTTAAATTCATACAAATTTCTTGTTCTGTTAATTCTTGTTCCAAAGTAAAGCCCCCTAACTATTCTTTAACTATTTTTTTTGCTTCTTTAAAACTTGAGGTTTTATCTTGTTCTATCATATTAAGTAAGTTTTTCATTTCTTCTATTGACATATAATCTAAGTTATAAATTTTATTTTCATACACAACAGTTCCTAATTTCATAGGCTCCTCCTAATAAATATATTTATATAATCAAGTAATCAAATTGTCAATATTTTTTAGTAATCTATACTTTTAGCTTCACTACCGTTTGTTTTTACTCTATACATCTGATATATTTGAGATTCATCTTTACTGTTATCCAAATAATAAAGTTCTCCATTTGCTATACCAATTCTAGGTTTTACCGCCTCTAATGAAACTATTGCTTTTGATTTTTTTCCTTTTAAATCTGATTTGCAAATCTGTTTATTTACACTATCAAAATAATATATTCCTTTATTTGTAACATTATATATTTCATTATTAACAAAAGTAGCAACTGTTTTTTTAGAAGATCCATCTTTTTTTATTCTACATAAAGCATTTTCTTTCGAATCATAAAAATATATCCATTTTTTTAAGATCTGGAAATTTTTTATATTATATCCAGTAGCAATTTCTTTATTTTCTGTTCCATTTGTTGTTATAGAATGTAGGTATCCTACATTATCAGTAAAATAAATAACTCCATCCTCTAACACAAAATCTTGAACATTAGCTGCAGTTATTATTGTTTCTTCTCCATTTTCTAGAGAAAGTTTTGCTATTCCTAAAGTACTTTCATTTGTTACATAATATACAAAATTATCTTCTATATAAAATTTACTTAAAGGTGTTGCTAATACTTTTATTTCAGTAGGTTTATCACCATTTGTTTGCACGCTTTTTAAAACTATTGAATTTTGGCTAGAAACAGTCATATAATAAATAGTATCATCAACAAGAGTCATTGAATATGCTGTTTCATCTGTTATTTGAAATTCTTCATTGCCTTTTACTTTTACAATTCCTTTTTCATATTTATTATAATAGGTTGTTTTTCCATCTTCTAAAACTAGTCCCATATTAGCTTTATTTCCAACCGCCACTTCTTTGGCAAATAAAGTTGTAAACAATTTTACTATACCAAATATTATTAATGCAATTATTAAAGCTAATATTATTAGAACCATTATACGTCTTTTATTTAGTTTTAATTTCTTCTTATTTTTTCCCATTATAATTTCTCCTCTTTTGATTTTATTGTGCTTCTGTTATGTTAAAATCTTTATCTATATTAAAAGTATATATATCTATAACAACTACTGCCATATTCTCATTAATTGTTGAAGCAACTTCATACCCATCTATTTGTAAATTTTCTAAACTTTGTAGATTAAATTCTACACCATTTGCTATGGCTTCATTTCTTAATTCATCAATTCTTTTTTGTAGAGCCTCTTTTACTATATTTTTATTATCTTCACTACTACTCTCTTCTAAATTTTGTTCTATTACCGAATTTCCGATATTAGCATCTAAAAAATTAAATTTTTCTTTTTTCTCATTATAAACTTGTGAAATTTTATCTTTTATAGCTTGAACTGTTATATCATATTCTTCTTGGCTCAAATCTTCTAAAAATAGTGTATTTTCTTGATTTATGTTCTCTATATCTTCAATGTTTTTAAATTTAATATTTGATTCTGAAGTAATAGTTGTTTCACCATTTTCTGTTGTAAAAATCATAATATTATCTAGTTTTAAATTTTTAGAATTTTCATTTCCTTCAAGATTAGTTTCCAGACTAATCTTTTTATTTATCTCTTCTGAATTTATAAAACTAAAAGTTAATTTTACTCTATTACTTGCTTCTTGATTGCTTCTATTAATTTCTATAGAATAACCACTATTTTTTGAAGAATCTATTTGTTCAGTTTCTTCTACTATCAAAGGATCCTCTTGACTATACACATTTTTTGAGTTTTCTTTTAAAAATGCAAATATATTATTATCTCCTTTGTATAAATAAGTTACTTTTAAATAAGCACCACTATCTGATTTATTTTTTAATTCTATATCAAAACTACTTTCATTTGGCAATATAATATTTATTTTTTCAGTTCCAAGTTCACTTGCATAAATATTAAAAATAATACCATTTCCTTCTAAATTGTCAATTTTATTTATTAGCTCATCTATCGTATTTTTGAAATCATCTAAAGTTATATTTGCTTTTTTACCAAAAAGTATTTTTAATATTTCTATTGCTAAATCTTCTTCATTTTCAATATTTTCACTTGATACTGGATCTAAGCTAATTCTTTCAGTTGTTTCAAATTCTTCATTATTCTGTTCATTAGTTTCAGATATATTCTCTTCAGAATTTTGATTTTCTCCATCATTACTTTCTGAAATAGTATCATTTTCCATATTTTCTTCATTATTTAAATTTTCTTGATTATTATTTTCCTCTGTTTGCAAAGAATTTTTTGGTTCTTCTATTAATTGTTCTAATAATTCATCATCATTTTTTAATTCTGTTAAAAGATTCTTTAATAAATTTTTTAATTCTTCATGATTCAATTTCAAAGTATATGCTACAACATCTGTAGAAGTAGACCCATCTAAAACATAATTATCTTGATATGAAAATTTTTCTTCAGCAATGTTTTCATATATTTTATTAAAATATTTATTTATAAAAGTCTGTTTTTGTTCTTCTTTGATATCTATACCTTGAGCTCTATAAATTTCATTTATTAAATTAGCTTTTGAATTTTCTTCGTTTATAGTGTTATATCTAAAGCTAACATATTTATTTACTATCTCATCTGAAGCAATTGCAAAAGCGTCTTTATTTGCTAACATTTTTACTTTTAAAACTTCATTTCCTGAATAATTAATATCAAGTTCGCTATAATTTTTTTTAGTTTCAACATCATTCATATTGCTTAAATCTAATACAAATTTACTTACATCAAGACCTTCTAAATTTTCATTTTCAATTGTTGTTGAAAAATTTATTTTACTTGTTATTTCTGAAGATTCATCTATTAATTTGCTTAATATTTCTTTATAAGAATTTATTTCCAAAACATTTTTTACATTAGTATTTGATAATTGATTAAAAAATAATTGTTTTGCTGTTGTAGTTGGACGTGTAAAATACCAATATGCAAAACATAAGCCACCTAAAATAATTAATAGTAAAAAAAATGCAATTATAATTCCTTTTTTGTTCTTTTTTTTCTTTGAATCATAATTATTATCTATTAATATATCTTCAATGCCATTATCTTTCATTTTTATACCTCACTTTTGCAAATATTATATATAATATTTAAAAAAATAACAATATTATTTGTTCATATTTTTAAAAAATTATCTACAAATTTATACAAAATTTTTAATATATTTTTTTATGAAATACAAAAAAAGCGCTACTTTGTGTAACGCCTTTTCAAACTACTAAATACTAAAATTTATTCAGCTGATTCTACATTTTCTGTTTCTGGAGCTTCATAAGCTTCTAAAATAGCTTTTTGAATTTTTTCTCTAGTTTCAGCATTGATTGGATGAGCTATATCTTTAAATTCTCCGTTTGGAGTTTTTTTACTTGGCATAGCAATAAATAATCCATTTTGACTTTCAATAACTTTGATATCATGAATTACGAATTCTCCATCAAATGTTACAGAAGCTACTGCTTTCATTCTGTTTTCTAAATTTACTTTTCTTAAACGTACATCTGTTATTTGCATTGTTTTAAGCACCTCTTTCTTATCGTTTTAATACATATTAAATTCTATGTACTATTTTATTATTCTACAAAAAAAATTTTTTTCCTTCTTTTTTTGTTTATTTTTTTAAAATATTTTGCATTTTTTTATAACATTTAAGTTTTTTTGTAATTAATTTTGGATTAAAATTTATACAATAATCTTGAAATTCTCTATTCATAATAGTATAATAACTCTAGATTTTAGGAGGCAAACAAAATGAATTTAGATTTATCAGATTTACAAAAATACAAACACATTCATCTTATTGGTATTGGTGGAATAAGCATGAGTGCAATAGCAGAAACTTTGCATAATTGGAACTATAAAGTTACTGGTTCTGATTTGGTCCAAAGTAATATTACAGATACTCTAAATAACCATGGAATACCTACAACTATTGGTCATGACATCGAAAATGCTAAAAATGCTGATTTAATAGTTTTTTCTGCAGCGATAAGTGATTCAGATCCAGAAATTTTAGTTGCAAAAGAAAATAATATTCCATTAATTGGCAGAGGCGAATTTGTAGGTTATCTAACAAAACTTTATAAAGAAACTATCTGTGTTTCAGGAACACATGGAAAAACTACAACTACTTCTATGTTATCTGTTTGCTTTATAAATGCTGGCTTAGACCCTTCTATCGAAGTTGGAGCCATACTTGATGACATTGGTGGAAATTATCGTGTTGGAAATAGTGACTTCTTTATATTAGAATCTTGTGAATATAAAGGAAACTTTTTAAAATTTCATCCACACACAGAAATCATTTTAAATATAGATAATGATCATTTAGATTATTATAAAACTTTTGATAATATTGTAAAAACTTTTAAAGATTTTTCTTTACTACTTAATTCAGATGGTTTACTTGTTACAAATCTTGATGACCCAAATTGTAAAGAATTAAAAAATGTTGTAAAATCAAAATTTATTTCTTATGCAATAGAAAATAAAGACGCTGATTTTATTGCAAAAAATATAACCTTTGATGAAAATGGTTTTTCAAGTTTTGAAGTTTATAAAAATAATAAATTCTATTCAAAAATAGATTTATCTGTTGCTGGCGAACATAATATATTAAATTCATTAGCTTGTATAGCTGTATGTGACTATTATGGAATAACATCAGATATTATTTCTAAATCTTTAAAAGAATTTACTGGTGCAGAACGTAGATTAGAATTTAAAGGATACATTAATGAGAATGTACCAATTTTTGATGATTATGCTCATCATCCAACAGAAATAGTTGCTACTTCAAATGCAATAAAAAATAAGACTTATAATGAATCTTGGGTTATATTTCAACCACATACTTATAGTAGAACCAAAAATCTTTTAAATGAATTTGCAAATGCAATTTCTAATTTTGATCATATAATTATTTTAGATATTTATGCTGCAAGAGAACAAAATACTTTTGATATTTCTTCAAAAGATTTAGTTAATAAAATAATTGAAACTGGAAAAAATGCAATTTATATGCCTGATTTCAATGAAGTAATTTCTTATGTTAAAAATAATGTTAAAAATAATGATATTATTATAACTCTTGGTGCAGGTACTGTTACAAAAATTGGACCAATGCTATTAAATGCTTAGAATATTTTCAAAAATTTTTATTTATAAAGAATTGGATAATTAAAAATAATTATCCAATTCTTTTATATTATTTCAATTTTAATATTTTATAATCTTACCTATTACATTTTTTACTTATATTTTTTCATTCCTATAGTCATCTTTATTTTCAAAATATCAAATATTTAAAATTTTCAAAATACTTTACATATTTGTCATCTCTTTTACCATTAAATCACCAAAAATAGCATATCCAATTTCAGGATTTGAAACTAAAACATTTGTTACAGCTCCTATAAATTTTCCATTTTGAATAATAGGCGCACCAGAAAGACCTCTTATTATTCCTCCTGTTTTATCTATTAATTCTGAATCTGTTACTCTTATAAGCATACTCTTATTATTATAATCATTGTCATAATAAATTTTTTCTATTTCTATTCTATATTCTTTTGTCTTATTACTATTATCTAAAGAACAAATTATTTTTGCTTCGCCAATTTTAATTTCATCTCTTAATGCTACTTTCATTTTTTTTGAAGTATCAATATTTAAACTAGTTAAATTATCTAAAGTTCCATATATTCCAAATTGAGTGTTTTTTGAAACTCTTCCTATAGTTTGCTGATTTAAAATTGTTCCTTTTATTTCTCCTGGATTCTCAATCTCCCCTTTTTTTATTGAAATAACCTTTGAAGTTACAAGTTCTCCTGATTCAATATTAATCAAATTATTAGTATCACTATCTGTTATTCCATGACCTAAAACTGCAAATGATTTAGAATTTGGTTCATAATATGTCATTGTTCCTACACCTGTTGCTGCATCTTTAACCCATAAACCTAATTTGTATTCTTTATCATCAGTTTTCACTGGTGTAATATTTGAAGTTAAAATACTTCCATCTCTTAGAATTGTAAGTTTTAAGTTCTCTCCTTCTGATTTATTTACAACTTCTTTTAATACATCAATATCTTGAATTTCATTTTCATTAATTTTTAAAATTGTATCTCCTTCTTTTATATCTGTATTTTGATATGGTTTTATTAAATTATTATTGCAATCTTCTATTTCAGACATTCCAACTACTAAAACCCCATTCGTATATAATTTTAATCCTATTATTTTTCCTATTGGAACCACTTCAATATCATCAATTACTGTTACTTTAACATCTTTTAACGGAATACTTCCAAACATATTAACTTCTAAATTGCTAACATTGTAGTTGTTATTCGATGTTTTTGCTGTTTCTACTGTTTGTATTCCAAACATCTTTTTTAAGTTTAATTCTTCACCTTCTAAAAGTACAATTTCTTTAGGTATTAAACTTATATTAGCAACATAAATATATAATATAAACAAAAAAATAATGGTTATCACATTTTTAAATTTTTTCATAAAAATATGATAACCATTTATTATTATTTTATTCTTTACACTTTATAATTAAAAACTATTAAATATTATTAAAAATTAAGTTAATTAAATCATTTGAAAACATATTATAATTTATATTTGTTTTAAGAACTATGTTTCTGTATATACATATTTTCATCATCAATATTAGGATTATCAGCATCATAAAATACATATATTGCATCTATTAATCCATTATCTTGATAAGTTACAGCTACCCAATATTGATGTTTTGGCTCTACAAAATTTCTAATTTGATTTAATGATGTTATATATGGTTCTGGATTAGACATATCTGGGATATCAGCTTCTAGAACTGATGAGTCTCTATCATTATTTACTTTATCAAATATTACTGCTGGTATTTTTGTTGGTTCATCTTTATATGTATTAGCATTTGCAATTAAGGTGCCTAATAAAGATTTAATACTTGAACCTGTTTGTTTTCCCTCAAAACTTATAAAATTATTATTAAATGCTTCAACTTCTCTTTGTTCCATTTCTACCATGGAATCCTGAACCGTATCCATAGAATTGTTATATATAAGCATTCCAGTAGATATTATTGAAATTGTCATAATAGCTATTCCAAAACTTAATAACTTTGAATTCATATAATTCCCCTTATTTATAAATTACTCTAATATATTTTATTGATGCTTTTAGTACAGCATCTTTTTGCTGTTTATAATCGCCTTCTGGTAATGTATCATCTTTTAAAACAGATGTTGAATTTTCTGCTTGTATATCAAAATGCAATTTGTTTTTTGAAACTTTATCAGTTGAATTACCAAACTCATTTGGATCTACTTCAATATACATTGTATATTCTTTAGTAGAATTTGATGCCATTGAATATATCGTATCATTTAAATAACTATTAGTTCCTACATAAGGTCTATAACTTAAAGTTGTTTCATTTCTATCTGTTGTTTTTACAGTCCCAATAACAACTTCAATTGCTTTAATATCACTTAAAGGTAATGTTGAATCATGAGAATCAAGTTCTGTGCCTTCACCAACTCTGTTTTCATAAATAATTTCATAGCCTTCTGAATTTTCAACAGCATTCATTTTATATATATCATTTCTTTCTTTTGCTACAGCAATATAGTATGCTCTTCTTAAATTTGCAAATCTTGTATAATCAGGATTTGTTTCATCAAAAATATTTGTAGTATTATAATTTCCATCATTAACACAATCATAACATGCTAAATTTTTATGATCATATTTATATGGTAAAATTGTATTATATTTATCATAAATTTTATCATATTTCACTTCTTTTGATGAAAAAGATAAATATTGTGTATACCCTGAACCTCCAGATCCTACAGGGTTATAAACTGAATCTGCATCCATTAATTTTTGACAATTTATACTATGATATTCAGTATTTTCATCATTAAATTTATCTTTTTGAACATAATAAATATGCTCTGGTGAAGTTACTATCTCATTATTTGTACTTGATACTATCATATAATTATTATAAGTTTTTAAACCACATTTCATACCCTGCATAAATGATACTATTGAAACATTTGATAATATTTGTTGCCACTCATCATTTGTCATTACTGGCATTGAATAACTATATGCTTCTGTTGTATTCATATTATATGTAGACATCGCTAAATTTAAATTATATTGAATTGAATTTCTTATAACATTTATTTTATGTGTATAGAAATTTGAATCTATTGCTATTTCTGTTTTTCCTGTTACAGTTTCTCCTTCTACATTAAAAATTACAGCATCACTACCGGAAAAATCATAAGTAACTTGTTCTATACCTTTTATTGATTCATAATTTTGGCCAGAGATTTCAACTAATGCATTTTCTCTTAAATCTCCAACATAACTATAAACCCAATCTGAAAAGATTTCTGCCTTTGCATAATAAACAGCTGCTGATATTAAATCTAATCTATATTGATATTCATTCAATCTTTCATGACAAGTATTTATTGTACTTTTTAAAGTATTTTTTACATCATCTGTAAGACTAGTATTTCCAGCTAACTCATTTTGTGCATTATCAAGATTTGTATTTTCTGTATTAATTTTTTCTTGTAAGTTTTGAACACTATCACCTGGTTCAATTTCAAAAGAGCTATTTTCTTCTCCAACTATTTCAACTTTTATTTTATGAGTTCCTGATTCAATTAATTCTTTAGCTGTTTCTTGATTATATTTTAATATTATATTTGGATCATCATCAACATATACTTTAACCGAATCTCTTGAAATTAAATATCCAGATTTTGTATAATATTCATCTCCAATGCTTCCTTCAATTGTTACATAATTATCTAAAGTATAAACAATTGTTAAATCTGCATCTTTTCCATTTAATTGTTGTTTATATCTTGCAGAAAATGGCATATAAGATTTTAAAACATTTTTATTATTAAATTTAGCTTCTCCAATATTTGCTGTATATGTTCCATCAGCTTTTTCATATAATAATTGTCCATAATCTTCTGTACGACTCAAGTTTTTTAAATCATCATAATGAACATATCTCTTTAATCTCTCATCATTGCTAAGAGCTAACCACTCAGCAGACTCTTCGTCTATTTCTTCATAAGAATATGTTCCATTTGCATTTAAAGTTACTCCTAAATCACCAACAGCAACTGCCGTTCCATCTGACTTTGTTAAAACTGTTGGAACTTTTGTTGGAGCGTATATATAATATCCATCATATAAAGTATATAATAATGCAGGTATATTTTGTTCAACATAAGATTTACTAGCATTAGACATACCAAAATTAGTAGCTAATGTATTCATAAATACATTAGCTGATGCTTCTATTATTGTACGCAAAGAATCGGACACAGAAGATAAGTCTTCATTTGCAGTATTAATCTCAAATGAAGACATAGCATCATAAGTTGAGTCTAATAATTGTGTATCATATTGACTTTGTATCTCTATAGAATCTACTTGTAGTTGTATGTAATAAGTTAAAACTAAAATTAGTGGCAAAGCAACTAAAGCAAATATTATTCCAAAACTTTGTAACTTCATTATTTACTTCCTTTAACTTTAATAAGAACCATTTGCAGTAACTATTCCTGTATGTGAAGCTGAAATAGAATAAATATCGCTTCCTTTTATAGAATAGAACACTCCTCTAATTGTTTGTGACATTGTTTTATTTGTATTTTTTACACTTGTAGAGAAGATATCTCCTTCTTTCATTTTATAAACACCTTCTTTTTCAAGTGTTTCTACAATTTGAGAGGTATATATTGAATAATAAACATTTTCTCCAATAACTGTTCCTTGTGTCCAAGCTGATTTTTTACCAATATTTTCATCTAACACTTTTAATTCCATCTCAATATCATAAGAATTTCCTGTTGCGTTTATTGTAGTTACTAATTTAGTATAATTATCCATTGTAATTTTTCCTACAGCTCTTGAATCATCTACAAATTCTGTAACTGCAGTCCTAACAGATAGTTGTGATATATCATCACTTCTTTCTGAAACTGATAACAGTGGAAATATAAACATTAAAATTGCAGCTAACAAAATTGCAACAACTGTAATTAATGTGTCACTCATAGGCTCCTCCTTATATTTTTACCTTTATTCTGACATTTCTGCTGGATTTTCTAACATTGTATATATAATAACAATTTTATCTTTTGACTCAGCTCCTGTAACAAGAGTATCTCCATCTTCTGTTTCCATTGTTTCACCTGTATATGAATAACTAATAAATTGCTCTCTAAATTGAATTCCTTGCATTCTTGCTGCATAAAATTTATTTTTTCTATAATCAACAAGAGCATTATTTATATATCCAAAATCTCCATTTATAAAAAAGTCTATTCTTGTTTTTACCGCTTCTGTGCTACCTAACCATGGTGCCTGAAACAAATAGTATGGTTTGTCTTTATTATCAAAAATATTTTTTAATGCATTATTTGCTACTTGAGAAGAATCATTCTCATCTTCTGCATTAGTATCTGCTACTGCATTATGTACATCACCTTCTAATTTAACATCAAAAATTTGAATTAAATTATTACTTGCATCATAGATTTTAACACAAAAGTTTTCTTTGTGATAACGATATAATGTTGGGATGATAGTTTCAGCACTTACCAATCTTTCTGTTCCATTTTCACCATTACTGTCTTCTACTAATTGTACATTATCATAATAAGTTGTTGGATCAGCATATAATGATAATGCTTCAGCAGTTGTTGTTACCTGTGAAAACATATACATTGACACTGATAATGCTATTACAAAAACTATACATGCAAAAGCTATTGAAATTGCTTGTACTACATCATCCATATTATACCCTTTCTTTATATTTGTTAAATAAAAGTGGTATAGTAATATAATTTATATACCACTTTTATTTAAAATCTTTTTTTATCAAATATTAGCTATCACTTGCATCATTATTATGAAGTCCATCAGTTTCTATTTTAGCATCAGAACCTTGGTTTCCTGCTTCATAAGTAACATATATACCATCTATTAAACCATTATCTTGGTTCGTTATTGATACCCAATATTGATGTTTTGGTTCTACACTATTTCTTATTGTATTTAATGAATTAATATATGATTGTGGTTGTGAAGCTTCTGGAACATCAGCTCTTAAAACTGAAGATTCTTTTGAATTGTTTACTTTATCAAATACAACTCCTGGTATTTTTGTTGGTTCATCTCTATATGTATTTGCATTAGCAATTAATGTTCCAATCATAGATTTAATATTTGAACCAGTTTGTCTTCCTTCAAAACTCATAAATTCATTATTAAAAGCTTGTACCTCTTGTGTTGACATTGATTGCATTGAGTTATTAATTGTACTTTGTGCACTATTGTATATAAACATACCAATAGCTATAATTAAAATTGCTAATAAAATTGCACCTGCAATTAAAAGTGCTTTTGAAGCATTCTCCATACTTATTTCCTCCTTTAATTTTTCTTTTGATTTTTATTTATTTTAAATACCATAATTTTCAAATTTATATGGTAATGTTAAAAACAATTTAATAATTTGTTGCTTCAAATGTCATTGAAGCTACTCTTCCTGTTTTTTCATGATATTTAATATCTGTACATTTAAAACCTACTTCTCCAAAATATGCTATAAAAGATTCCATTCCAAGATTTGTAATTCTTTCCATTTTGTAAGTAGTATCATTTATTATCATAGTTACATATATTTCGACACTATATTCATCATCTAATATATATAATCCTTCTTCATTTTTAGGTATTTCATATTTATCATTATTACTTCTTGCTTTATTTATTACTGTTGTGATATCTAATCCATTTAATCCATCTTTATTATAGTTTTCATAAAAAGAATTAAATTTGTTTATTTCATCTTGTTTCATTTTATAATTGTTAAATTTTATAAATATAATACCAACTATTATACATAAAATTACTAAAATTAAAACTACAGTTTTTTTCATACTCACCTATATATATTATATCATATTTCATCAAATTTGTACAATATTTACACTCAATATTGTTCTGTTAAATTATAGTATTTTATTCTTCATCAAATTCAGGATCCCAATATAAATCGCTACCTTCTTCAGGAATTACTCTTTCAAATCTCATACTAGCAACTCTTCCAGTTAAGTCATGATAAGTTATTTGAGTACAATTCCATATATATTTATATATAGTTGCAATTTTAGAAGTTTCATTCCCATTAATATCAGTATAAGATATATTGCCTAAATGTGTTTTAGATAATTTATCATCTGCATCAAATCCACCTCCAGAAGCCTTTAATTCTTCTACTGTTTTATTTGCTAAATCATATATTGAAATAATTTTTCCACTTCCATCCAATATTTGATTCTTCTTAAATTCTTGTCTTAGTCTATTTTTTTCATTTTCATCTTGAGGTGCAGGAATAGTAAAAGTTTTTGAACCTATAACAATTTCAATTAGTACAGAATTTGAATTATCATAATTTGTCATAGTATTTACATCATATGCTAAATTTGCAACAGTTATTAAATCCATTATTGTATTATCCTGAACATTATAATTTTCAAATTTAGAATTATATAATTCTAATTGATTTTCAGCCTGTTCTAAATCGTATTGTTCATCAACTCTTGCTCCAGCTCTAAATACATAAGTAAATATACCTATAAGCATTAATGCTATTAATATAGTCGCTGCCATAATCAAAAACTTTGAAGCATTTTCCATTAATTTCTCCTTTTATTCTTCTAATTCTGAAAAATAGATTTCATTCACCCTTCCAGTTACTTCACTATAACCTATAAAATCACATTTAAATCTTTTTGTTTTAAAGTTATACAATGCTGTTTGCCAAGTTGCAGAACTCCAATACTCTAAATTTTCGCCGGTATTATTATCAACTTTAATTGTTAAAAAATTTGAAAAATTTAATAAAGATTCTAATTGAGTATCCTTCATTAAAGAATAATATTTTTTTTGTTCCTCTCCTTCTTTCGGATAAATTTCACTTCCTGAATTAGCCTCCATATATCTATTATCCTTTGATGCATCTAAAACTACAGTCGTTGTTTTTAGTGGTGATGTTATTCTAAAAGATGTATAATTATTATCTTTTGACATATCTAATCCAGCAAATAATCCTACATCATTCATTGTTAATTCTTTTCCATCAACTAATGGTGCATCATCGTCATAAGCAACAACTTCTTTTTGATTTTTATCATAATATCTAACTTCCAATTTTTCTTCAAGAGGTGAATTAATGTTTACACATACATCTATATAATATTGTTCTCCATATGCTGCTCCAGATAAAAATCTATTTCCTTCGGCATATTTTTCATTATTACTTTTTGCTTTATTTAGGCAAGAAATAACATCAACACCATACATTCCTTTTTTATCATATACTTCATATTCTAAATTAAATTTGGCTAGTTGCTCTTGAGTAGCTATTTCGTCATCTTGCTGTGGCCATTCCCCCACATGTGAAAAAAAGTATGATATTAATGCCATCAGCATAACTCCAAGTAGTACTCCTGCTGCTAATTCTAGCGCTTTTGCTGCATTTTCCATATTTAATATCTCCTATTTTATGCCATACTAGACATAGTTTCAAATGCAGATGTCATACTTGTCATACCTATTAAACACATTGGTATAATCAAATATACAACAAATAGCATTACCATTGGGGCAAAACCTATAACTTTTCCAATCATAGATTTTTTAGAAATCATTCTTTCATTTGATTCTTTTCTCTTTTCTTGGTGATATGCTCTTTCTGTGTCAAGCTCATCAAAAGCCTCTCTAATAGGTATTTGTTCAACAGCTGCCTGCAAACTTTCAACTATTCTTATTAATTGTTGGAAAGATATGTCATTTTTCAACTCTTCCAAAGCTTCCCAAGGCCCACTTTCATAGTTATTAACACATTTGCTTATTGGCTCTTTAAAAATATTCGCATATCTTTCAAGCCATTCTAGAATCATTTCAACATTAACTCTTTCAATTTTCATAAGCATTAAAATTATAGTCTGGAACTGCATTACTTCATTTTCCATATCCATTTTTCTCATAATCTTTTGGAAAATTAAAAGTCCAACAGGTATTTCATATCCTACAACCATTATTACTAATGCTATTAAAATTTCAAACCATTTTATATATTCAGATTGAACAATTTGCAGTTTTTCCCAAATTCTTTCCACAATTGTTTCTAGTTCTTCTTCTGTACTCATTCCATATTCTTCAGATTCAGCAACATCTTTTGCAAGAATTTCTTGAGTTACTTCATAATCATACTGGTATTTATACAAAAATACATTATCTTTTTCTGTAGTTTCCATTGCTTTTTTCTCTTGTTGTTCAGACATTGAGCCTAGTAAATTATAATCTGCAGTTGGCTCTGTAAATTGAAAATCAATTGCCATTTTATGTGCAGTAAATAATACTATTAAAGAACCAACTAATGCTATAATTGCTGCACCTAATCTATTTATGTATAACCATTCCATTTTTAATTTTGAAGCAGAATCTTTAAGTAATTGTACTATTTTTCTATAATCTTTTGTTCCTTGTTTTGGAATAAATAAATCTATAAATTTTTTAGCATATTTATTTTTATAAAGTTTTGCTTGCCAAGGGTTTTCCATGTTTTTAGCAGTATTTACACTTCCATTATCTTTTAATTTTCTTGTTAACATGTAAGATAAGAAAGTTACAACAATAAGCAATACTTGTACTAAAAATCCAGATGTCCCATTATAAAATTGTCTTGTAAAAGAGAATTGGCCTATTGCCCAATTTTTTACAGTATCAATAAATAAGATTGGCAATGCTGCAATCATTGATAAACTTTGGAACACGTAATCCAATTTATCTCTTTTTAATATTTCAATTTGCATCTCTTGTGTAATATTATTTAAGTTTTTTAAATATAAAGATGCTCCATCTTTATCTTTTCTATCACCAAATTCTTTTGTTAAATATGAAACTCCAGCAAATTCTTTTAAGTAACTATTTGGTGCTATATCATAATATTTTTCAAGTTCTGTTTCAGGATCATCTGAAATTAATACTTCATATATTTTTTCAGCTTGTCTTGAAACCTCTTTTTCATCATCTTGTGATACTTCATATATTGCTTCTTCAACCATGTTATATTCATGGTAAGCATGTCTTATTTCAGAAAAGAAATCTAGTTGCTCTCTTAAAAGTTTATTATCAATACTATCAACCATTCCTTCTAGTAAAGTTTCTAGAAAGAATAATTCAAATAAAAGTAATGAACACATTAAAAGCATATTTCCATAAGTCATATATATTACAACAAATGTTAATGGTATAACAACTAATAATGCTTTAAACATAATTTTTGCAACTTGTTTTCTAGTTATAAATTCATCCTCTAAATTTATAATTTCCAATCTTCTTCTAAGCTTTAAAGCGTATCTTCTTAAAAAAGGAAGTCCTGCACATTTTATATAAAATTTTTGATAAAAGACATCCATATTAAAAGATGATCTTTTAGTACCTTGAACTAATTGCGCTACATATCTAGTTTCTTTTGTTTGCATTTTTTTACTTAATAGGTAATAAGCTAATACTAGTATAGCAAATAGTCCACCTACTCCAACCATCAAGTATACTAATACATCTTGTGACATTTAATTACTTCACCGTCCTTTATCATTTAAAATATTTATTATTACTTTTTTATGCGTTTTCTCCATTTTGTGGTGCTCTTTTTTGTGTATTTTTCTCTTGATTTTGTGCTGCATTTTTCTTCATATTTTCCATAATTTGTCTTCTAACTGCTGCTTGTTTTTCTGTTATATTTGTATTTACTGATTGTTTTCTTGCTTCTGTTTGATTTGCCTGTTGTTTTACAGGTGCTTTTACTTGCTCACTTGTTATTTTTTCTTTAGGAGTTTCAAGTATTTCATTACCATCTTCATCATATTGTGGTAATTTTGGTGGTTTTATTCCCCAATTTCTTTCTAGAAAAGCATCAAATGCAACCACATCAGCATCATTCATGTTTTCTCTCATTCCTCTAATATTTTCTTGAGAAATAGGATTTGTTAGAACATATCTATCATCTGAGAATTCTAGTATATTACGATATTTATATAATTCTCTGTTTGTTGATTTTGTAAAATAGATTGTTGCATTATCGAAAAATTTATCAAATTTTCCTTCCAATGTTTTCTCTTTTCTATGATCAAAAGTATATTCATTTTTTTCTTCTACTGGAATACACTCTGTTATTCTTTCTATGTAACGTCTACCTCTAAAGTCTTTTACTAAGTGAATATTAAAGTTTAAAACTTGAACAACTTGTTCTTCTGCTGTTTTTTCATCTTTAAAAACACCAGTTCTAAGCATTGAGTTACGAAGTGCTGTAACTAAGTTAGGAAATGTTTTAGCGTGGTGAGTAAATAATGTGAATTTAGATGCAACCTGTGCAGATTGAATCATCCAAGATGCTACGGGGTCAGTTGCAACCTCACCGATGATATTAACAGAACCGTCAGTCTTCTTTTGAACGTCCAAACAATCTTGTCCAGAAATTGTTTCAGTTTCACGCATTGATACAATATTTCTTGTAGGATATATTTTTCTTAAGTGAAGCTCGAATGCAGTTTCTGTGATACGAAGGTTCATTGTTTCATATATATTTTCAATCATAGCCATAAGCATTGTTGTTTTTCCGACAACCTTGCTCTCCTGTTAGAGCTATAATTCTTGCTCCTTTTACAAGGAATTTTAATAGTTCTATTGTTTCCTCTTTTCCTTCAAATTTAACAATTTGTTCAAGTGTAGCTCTCTTAACGTCGAATTTTCTTACGAAAAATGCCCAAGTTTCGCACATACTAGGTCTAACAACAACGACACGAGAACCATCTTTCATTTCATTAATTTTAAATCCATTTGTATCAGATAACTGTCCAGGATTATTATATTTATATATATTTTGACATACTCTTTTTAATTCTGCTTCTGTTCCAAAAGATAAGAATGCAAGTCTTATAGATTTACCTTGGAAAAATATCCAAATTGCATCACATGCTCTTGGTATTTTTGATTCCATAGCTTGTTTTAAATAGTCTCCATCTGTTTGAGCAACTTGACTTAAGAATGATTCTGGAAGTCCTGATACACCACCTGAAACACCATCTATGTTCATATCTCTTATTTCATCAATACTACTAAATCCTTTATATTTTTGATAAATTCTTTGTACTACTACTTCTAGCTTATCTGCAAATTCTAGTTGAATTTGCTCTTGTTCATAAATATCATCAATTTCTTCTGCTGTTATAACATAAGAAGGTTTTGTTTCTCCTTCAACATATTTTAATGCAGCTAAATTATATTTTTTAATAATTTCAGTTAAAGCTTCATAAGAAAAAGTCTTTTTATATTCGTGAATTAAAATATCAAATTTATCTTGTGCTGTAAGTAATGATGGAGTATCAAAAGGTATTGCTTTTGATATGTTAGTTTCATCAACACCATATTCTTTTGAAAGCAAGTCATAAATTAATTCTTTAACATACTTTTTGTCATTAACATCACCATAAGTACAACCTTTTAAAGCTTTCTTTAATTCATATTTTTTAGCTCTTCTTCTTTTTAATTCTTCTTCTGATAAACCAATATCATAAAGATTTACTTTAGTGATTTCATCAAGTCTTTGTTTAACAAATTTTACCATTTTATCCAAAGTAAATGTTTTGTCATCAATTTCGACTGCTTCTTCCACTATTTCATTCTTATTTTTTCGTATCATGTGTGAAATAGCTGCAAATGCAACTACTACTACAACAAAGATTAAAGCAATATTTGCAATATTCATTAAAGGCTCCTCCCTTTAAAAATTAGATTAATTTCTACATTAGTTTAAATTTTATTTGTATTTTAATTCCTCTATTTTATAATCAATTCTTTTAATTATATCACTCACTGATTTAACAAAATCTGCATTAGCCCCTGTTCCACTTTTAGTCATTGTATTTTTAATAAAGAACTGTGCAACACCAGCTTCTGAAGCTGCATCACTAAACACTTTATTATATGGAACTTGAACCAAATATTTATCTTTTACATATCTTGCCACATTTTTCATATTGTATTTTGACGAATCATCTGCATTTGAAAGTAAAGTTATAATTTTATCAGGTTTTAAAATAGCTTTATTTTCCTGCATAATTTCAATATAACTATTAATTTGTTCTAAATTTTGAGTAAAATTATAAACAATAAAAGTTGAGGCTTCAAGCAAAGCTTTTGTTGTATCCTTTTTTAAGGTTTTTTCAACATCTACTAAAACAATATCATAATATTTATTTGCAATATTAACTAAATCTTTATAAAGCATTAATGATTTAGTAAATTCTTCTGGAATTTTTGTTTTTAAACCACATAAAACATCTAGTGTTTTAAAAACAGCCCTAGTATAATTGGTTATAATTTCTGGAGTTGTTTTATTACTTGCTACTGCACTAACTAAACCTTCTGCTCCAGAAGATATATCCATTTTGCCTTTATTAAGCAATTTAGCTATATCTTTTTTTCTATTAACTTTCCAAAAACATCTTTCCATTGTATCATCATCAAAAGTTGCATCTATTAGCAATATTCTATAATTGTGTTCTATAGCCATCCTTGTAGCTAAAGCCGTTATTGCTAATGTTTGGCCAGTTTCTTTTTTGCTTCCACTCCAAAAACTAATTATAGCCATTATTTTCCTCCAGTCTAATTTCTTTCTAATATTTTAGTAGCTCTCTTCACTTCATTTTGGCTTGCGCCAGTTATTTCCTCCACAATATACATTATTCCATCTAGGTATTGTAAACTTAAACCTCTAATTCTAATTCTTCCAGATCTCTGATTTGTATAAATTGTATTTTCATCTCCAAGGTCAAATGGAAAATAAATTATATCTGGATCCCACTTTATCTTTAAAGATTTTGATAAATAATTTAAATACTTATCTTCTTCTGGTAGCATTTCTTTTGTAAATAGCAGTTTTGTTACTTTTACAGGAGTTTCAAGTCTTTTAAAGACTTGAAGCCCCCTTCTTAAAGAGTATAAATCAAATGCAGTAACAAAATAATGTTTATCTTCTGGTTTTATTTTAAAATTATAATATCCTCTATATGAATCTATATCTATTAAAGCATAATCATAATTAAATTCATCAGAATCATTTGCTGCTTTATAACTTTTTATTTGTTCAAAATTTTCAAATCCTATTGCTATATCAACCTTTTCAAAAGTATTAATATACTGTTTAACAGCCTGCATTGTTGGGACAATATATCTAGTTTTTTGTAATACTGTAGAGTCTACTACTATAGCTTTTTTTCCCATAAGAGAAATTATTTTAGCTATATATATTAACATATCTGCTTTATCGTATCCACCTATAAAAGCAATTTTTTTCATAATGTCCTCCTAGCTTTCTCCTTTTTATTCAGTATATCCAATATCTTCTGTTCCCTCTAATGAGCTTACAAATTCTTCTCTTGCAGCTTTTATTGCTTCTTTTTCATCTGAATTTCCAGCACTTACCATAGAGTTTTTATCTTCTTCTGGTATTAAAGATAAAGGTGTTTCAAAATATTGTACTCTATCTTCTGCTATATATTTACTTTCATACTCTTGTCTTATTTCATCAAGAATATTAGGATTATTTCTTATTTGCCTTAAAACAGCATCTTTTACTGGATATGTAGGAACTGCTGCTTGTTGCATACCAGGTTCTGTATAAGGAACAGCATATAATTTTGATCCTGTATAATAATAACTTTCCACTATTGCACTGCTTAATAATTGCATTTCTAATTCATTTAATTTTAGCCAAATACTTGTAGAAGTTGTTCCTAATACTTTTTTCTTAGCTAAAACAATATAATCTTGTCCGTTTGGAATAGACATTCTTATATCAACATAATCTCCATTTTTTAATTGAGAAGGTAAAGAAATCATATTAAATTCTTGAATTCTATCAGAATCTGTTGTTTGATCATCTGATTCCTCAATCATGTCTTTTGTTACTATTGCACCAGCAGGAACATCAACTTTTAATACAACTTCCTTTTGTTTTTCACTGCCGTCTGAATTATATTTTATTACTATATTTCCTTCTTCATCTAAATATTGGAAATCTTCATCACTAATAATTTGGCTTTGATCAAGAGTTGTTTGAACAGTACTCATCATAAAATCTTCTTCTAAAGTTACTGTTTCTCCTGATTTCAAGTCATTTGCTGCAACATATACAGTTATTTGTTTTTGAAGTAAAGCCTCCTTTTCTTCATTTATCGCCTTCATTTTCATTACTAAGGCTGCTACAACTAGAGCCATAAGAATTAAAGCTACTAAAAAGCCTATAAAAAAAGAATTTCTACTTCTTCTTTGCATCGGATTCATTGCCATGGTTTAAGTTCCTCCCTTTATCTATAAAAAAATTTATTTTTTACAATATTATGGCATTATTGTATAATGCCATTTTCTTAATTCTACAACAATTATTGTTTAAAATCAATGAATTAAAACATTGTAACAAAAACTTATTTTTTTTGTAACTTTATTGTTAAATTAGTAATTTTTTGTCAAAATAAATCTGTTTATCGCTTCTAAAACTCCTTCAGAATTATTATCTGATACTATTACATTTGCCATTTCTTTTATTATAGGATTACTATTTCCCATAACTACACCTAATCCAGAATTTTGTATCATTTCTTTATCATTCATATTATCTCCTATTGCCATTACTTCTTCTGGTTTTATATCTAACTTATTTAAAAGGAACTCTATTGCTGACCATTTATTAACATTCTCATTTGTAATTTCTGTATAATAATATTGTATGTCTACATCATCTGTTCCTGATTTTATTTTTTTTCTTGACATATATTCTACTTCTAAAACATCTATTCCTTTTATTTGTTTTACTTTTTTCATAATACTATTAAAAATGAATTGTGATTCATCACAAATAGTCACTTTTAAAAATTTATTTTTACCTGTTTGTTTTATGTAATCAGAAATATTTTGAACAAGATTTATATGTGTTCTTCTTTCTTCAACTTTTTTAACATTTTCTTTATGATAATATAAGATATTATAATTTAAAGAACTTGCAATAACTTCATCTTCTGTATATACATTATAAAAGAAACTATTTTCTTCACATAATTTTGCAATATTTAAAACTTGTTCTCTACTTAAAAATCTATCACATATTACTTTTTGGTTTTTAATATCATAAACTGCTGCACCATTTCCAGAAATTAAATAATTATCTACTCCAAGTTCTAATGCCAAACTTTCTGTTGAGCTAATTGGTCTGCCTGATGCAAGAACAATTTCTGTTCCTTTTTCTTTTGCTTCTAATAAAGCTTTTCTTGTACTTTCAGAAACCTCTCCATGAGAATTAAGTAGAGTCCCATCTAAATCAATAGCTACTAATTTATACATTTTTATTTCTCCTTTGTTTATTCTTTTCACATTATATCATTAAAACTTTTTTTGACAATATTTTTTTATTTT
>DSLMC04102__coassemble_721_pt1 | contig 46784 bp, 44 predicted proteins | sample DSLMC04102__metabat2_low_PE_001 | metagenome-assembled genome bin DSLMC04102
ATTGACAAAAAAATTAAAAAATTTTTAAAACAAAAAATAATAATGTCTATAATAAAAAATAAAATTTTAAAAGATAAAATATTTTTATATAGAATAAAAATAAAAATATAATGTTTCTAAAAAATATAATTTCTTATAAATTTTAGAAACATTATAAAATTTAAACTACATACTTTGTTCACCAGGAATAATATAATCTATAACACCATATATTAAAGCACCAATGATGGCAGCCATCCACGAAATAGAATATCCTGCAACAAAAAATTGAGTTGCATATAAAACTACAACAGCAAGTACAAAGCCAACAAATCCTTTACCAAATGCCATTGCATGTAAGCCAGTAAATTTTATTATTAGATAATCCATAACTGTTAGAACAATAGCAGATACAGCAAGTGACCATATATTATTTATTGAAAAACCAGGTGTAAAAAAAGCAGTAATTCCTAAAATAATAGCAGCAACTATAAATCTACCAAGTATTTGTCCAACAGCGCCCATGGTATTACTAGATTGAGTTTTTGAACTATTGTTTTCCATTTTGCAAACCTCCTTGCTAAAAAATATATTTGAATATAATAAATAATATATAAAAATTATTTAATTATAAACAAATATAAGTATATTTTAATAATTTTTGTGAAAAATATACATATAAAATTTGTATATTGAGGTTTAAAATGATACTTATATTTGTAAGAACAATAATTATATATGTTTTGGTTTTATTTGTAATGAGATTTATGGGAAAAAGAGAAATAGGACAAATGCAGCCATTTGAATTAGTTATATCTATAATGATAGCTGATTTAGCATCCACACCAATGGCAGAAATTGGTATACCAATTTTATATGGAATTATACCAATATTTGGTTTACTTTTTATGCATATATTGATTTCTGTGTTAAATATAAAAAGTATAAGAGTAAGAGAAATTATATGTGGTAAGCCAAGAATTTTAATTAATGAGGGAAATATAGATGAAAAAGCTCTTACTAAAGAAAATTTTACTATTAATGAATTACAGGAAAGATTAAGAGTAAATAATGTTAACAACATATCTGATGTTGAATATGCGATATTAGAAACCAGTGGACAAATAAGTGTTATTCTAAAATCTGAAAAAAGAGGAGTAACTACAGAAGATTTAAAACTTCAGGTTGCAAAAACTAAAATATCTTATGATTTAGTTTTAGATGGTAAAATTATGTATGATAACTTGAAAAAAATCGGAAAAGATGAAAAATGGTTAGTAAAGGAAATTCAAAAATTCAAAATTAGACCACAACAAGCTTTAATATTTGTCCAAAATGGAGATGGAAGTTTCTTTTGTCAAGAAAAACAGGAAAAGTAGGTATTATATGAGATTTATTAGAGAATTAATAATATTAATTTTAATAATAGTATTTGTAATAGTTATAGATAATATAACACAAAATATTACAGAAAAATCTTTGAAAAACATTAGTTTAAAAATTAATGAAGTAGAAAATAATTTATATCAAGAAAATAATGAAAGTGAAATAAAAGAGCTTTCAGAAATTTGGAAAAATGAGGAGAGTAAACTTGCTTTTTATATGGAGCATAATGAACTTGAACAAATAAGTAGCAAAATGACTAATGCCAAAATAAGTATTGAAAATGACAATTTAAATGAAGCAATTTTATTTCTAGATGAAATAAAATTTAGAATAGAACATATAAAAAACAAACAAAAAATGGAGTTAAAAAATATTTTTTAACTTATTAAGCTCAAAACGTAGTTAAAATAAAAAGAGAATGTATTAAAGAAGTTTATTTTGTAAAATTATTTATATATAAATTAATTTTTTATACTTCAATACTACTAATATTGTATAAAATCTTATTAAATATTATTATATATAAATTTAATGTTAGAATAAAAAATGGACATTAGCAAAATGTATTTTGTAGTTATTAAAATGTCCATTTTTCTAATTTTAATATATAATAAAATAATAAAAAACATTTTTTATTTTGTTATATAAAAAAATATATTTATAATATATTTTAGCTAAATTTTATTTATATTTGTATCTTTAACTATATAAATAGGTCTATTTTTTACTTCTAAATAAGTTTTTGATAAATATTGTCCTATAATTCCAAGTGAAAAAAGTTGAATTCCACTAACCATAAATACTATACAAACTAAAGATGGCCATCCACTTGTTGGATCTCCAAAAATTAAAGTTTTAATAATTATTGCAATTATCAATAAAAATGAAACTAGGCAAAATATTAAACCAATAATAGAAGAAAGTAATAATGGTGTTGTAGAAAATGCTGTAATTCCTTCAAGTGCATATTTAGTTAATTTCCAGAAAGACCATTTAGTTTCACCAGCTACTCTTTTGATATTTTTATATTCAATCCATTTTACTTTAAATCCAACGAAACTAAAAAGTCCTTTGGAATATCTATTATATTCTTTTAAAGATATTATAGCGTCAGCAACAATTCTTTTCATAAATACATAATCTCTAGCACCATCTACCATTTCAAAATTAGTTAAATGATTTATTAATTTATAAAAAATTCTAGCAAAAAAACTTCTAATTATTGGTTCACCTTCTCTAGTTACACGTCTTGTTCCAACAGCATCATAATCTTCTTCTGTAACTAATTTATACATTTGTAGTAATAGAGAAGGTGGGTCTTGAAGATCTGCATCCATTAAGGTAACATAATCCCCAGAAGAATTTTCTAAACCAGCAAAAATTGCAGATTCTTTACCAAAGTTTCTAGAAAATGAAACATATTTTATTCTGTTATCTTTTTCTGCTAATTCTTTTATGATGTTAAGTGTATTATCTTTTGAACCATCATTTACAAAAAGAATTTCAAAATCAAGATTATCAGAAAAAGTTTTTATATTTTTTTCTAATTCTTCATAAAAAAGTGGTAATGCTTTTTCTTCATTATAACAAGGAACTATTATTGAAATTTTTTCCATAACTATTTCTCCTAAATATAAAAAATAACACTAATATTATAGCACACAGAAAACAGTATTACAAATTATTTTTGTATAAAAATTTTCTTGATATAGGACATTTATTTTATATTATATTAAATATAAAAATATATCTAATTTTGAATAAAAACATAAACTAAGAAGAAAATAAATAAAGGGTTAAAAAATATGTATAAATTCTTAAAAAATCTTTTTTAAAAGGTTGATATTTATTCTTAAATGTAATATAATCGTAATGCAAATGTAATAAAGATTTTGCTCAAAAAAACTGAAAGGAAGAATGTTGATGTTTGGACAAGATATCGGAATCGATTTAGGAACAGCTACAGTAATAGCATATGTGAAAGGAAAAGGTATTGTACTAAGAGAACCATCTGTTGTTGCTGTAAACAATGTAACAGGCCAAGTTTTAGCAGTAGGACATGAAGCAAGAAGAATGTTAGGAAGAACACCTGGAAATATTGTCGCAACAAGACCTTTAAGGGATGGAGTAATTTCAGATTATACAGTTACAGAGAAAATGTTAAAATATTTTATTAGTAAAATTTGTGGAAGATTTTTTTTCGCACCTAGAATAATGATTTGTATACCTTCTCAAGTTACTGAAGTAGAGAAAAAAGCCGTAATAGATGCAGCTTCAAATGCAGGCGCTAGAAAAGTTTATTTAATAGAAGAACCAATAGCAGCAGCTATTGGTGCAGGAATAGATATTTCAAAACCTTGTGGAAATATGATTGTTGATATTGGTGGTGGAACCACAGATATAGCAGTTATATCACTTGGTGGGTCAGTTGTAAGTTCTTCAATTAAAGTTGCTGGAGATAAGTTTGATGAATATATTGTAAAATATATTAAGAAAAGACATAATGTCATGATAGGAGAAAGAACAGCAGAAGAACTAAAGCAACAAATAGGATGTGTATTTCCTAAAATTCAAGATATGGAAATGGATGTTAGAGGAAGAGATTTAATAACAGGTTTACCAAAAACAATTACAATTTATTCTAGTGAAATGATGGAAGCTCTAGAAGAACCTGCAATGTTAATAGTTGATGCGGTTCATTCAGTATTAGAAAAAACACCACCAGAACTTGCGGCAGATATTAGTGATAAAGGAATTTATATGACTGGTGGAGGTTGCTTAATAGATGGTTTAGATAGATTATTACAGGATAAAACAGGAATCAATGTTATGATTGCTGAAGATGCAATTTCTTGTGTAGCAAAAGGAACTGGAAAGGCTCTAGATAACTTAGACAGTATGGATAAAATGAGAAAATAATTAATAATAAAATTCAACAATATACCTACTGGTAAAATACTCGCATATTTTATGTGAGTATTTTGCTTTTAAAAAGTAATATACTTTTCTAAAAAAAGATGTTATAATTTTAAATGAATTTAACTAAATATATAATTAATTATTCAAATAAGTAAGAATACAAAATATAAAATGGAGAATAAAATGAAAGTAGCATTTTTAACACTAGGTTGTAAAGTAAATCAATATGAAACAAATGGTATGATACAAGAATTTAAAAATTCTGGATATGAAATAGTTGAATTTGACGAAAAAGCAGATATTTATATTATTAATACTTGCACAGTAACAAATATGTCAGATAGAAAATCAAGACAATTTTTAAGACAAGCAAAGAAAAACAATACAAAAGGAATTGTTGTTGCTGCCGGTTGTTATGCACAAGTTGCAAAAGAAGAATTAGAAAAAATTCCAGAAATAGATCTTGTATTAGGAACAAATGAAAAAATTAAAATAGTTGAACATGTAGAAAAATTCTTAAAAGATAAAAGAGAAAATCAATTAATAGAAGATGTGTTTAAAACAAAAGAATATGGAGATTTTGGTAGTGTTACATATACAGAAAAAACAAGAGCAGTAATAAAAGTTCAAGATGGTTGTGATAGATTTTGTTCATATTGTATAATTCCATATGCAAGAGGAAGAGTAAGAAGTAGAGACCCTAGAAGTATATTAAAAGAAATTGAAGAAATAGCAAAAAAAGGAATAAAAGAAGTTGTAATAACAGGGATACATGTAGCTTCTTATGGAAAAGATTTTAAAGAAGAATATAGGTTAATAGATTTATTAGAAGATATAAATAAAATAGTTGGAATAGAAAGAATAAGACTTCGGATCAATAGAGCCACTTTTAATAACAGAAGAATTTATTAGTAGATTAAAGAAAATAGAAAAAATTTGTCATCATTTCCATTTGTCACTTCAAAGTGGATGCACGGAAACATTAAAAAGAATGAACAGAAGATATGCAATTGAAGAATTTAAAATTATTGTTGAAAGATTAAGGAATGCTTATAATGATGTAATTTTAACAACAGATATAATTGTTGGTTTTCCAGGAGAAACTGATGAAGAATTTCAAATTACTTATGAATTTTTAAAAAATATAAAATTTTATAAAATGCATATTTTTAAATATTCTCCTAGAAAAGGTACCAAAGCTGCAGAAATGAAAAATCAAATACCAGGAAATATAAAAGAAATCAGAAGTAAAAAATTATTAGAATTATCTGATAAAAATGAAAAAGAATATCTTTTAAGTTATATAAATAAAGAAGTTGAAGTTTTATTTGAAGAAAAGCATGGAGAGTATTATCAGGGACATACCGCTAATTATATATTTGTAAAAACTAAATCTAAAGAAGATTTGTGTAATAGATTGACAAGAATAAAAGTAGTAGGAACAGAAAATTTAAATTTAATAGGAAATTTTCAAAATATAATTTAAAATTTAAAATGTAATAAATTGGTAACGAAAACTTAATATAAATTTAATTAAAAAAATATTGATAAAGTGTAGGTGTTTAGTATACTATAATATATATAAAATTATAGCTTTATACCTAGGAGGAAAATAATAATGAAGGAATATAAATTAGTTGAAACGCAAGAATCTGGCAATTTACCTATGGTAGTTGGAGTATGGGGAAAAATAAAAAGTATTCTGTTTAAAGAAATAGACTGGAATAAACCTATAGTTCTAGAGTTATCAGAAAAAGAAGAAAAGGTATTAACAGAAGTTCATGATTTTCTATTTCAAGAAATTAAATTTCCAGAACTACATGACTTTTTCTTTCAAGAAATTAATATATTCAAATTTTTTAAGAAAAATAAAGATAATAATAAATAGATTGAAAAAAAGCTTATGTAATTTTACATAAGCTTTTTGCGCTATAATAGGATAATTTTCTTAACTTTATAATATTAAATAAAATGTTTTGCCAAAGATTGTATATAAATTTTAAATTTAGTATTAGAAACAAAATTTAAGAATTAACATAAAATTTTAGCTTTATAATTAATATAATAGTTGCTTTTAAGAAGAAAAATAAATTTTAGAAATTTTGGGGGGTTACAAATGAAAATATTAAAGAAGAAAAGAAATGTAGTATTACTATGCATTATTGGAATTATTATAATTTTTGAATTATGTTGCATAGTTTCTATATTTACTAAAGGAAAATTAAAAATATATTCACAAGCAAGTTCAGTATATTATAAAGGTTCTAATATTGATGTACTTGTTGATGTAACAGAAACGGATGGAGATCTAGTTGCAAGTAAAATAAAAATGCAATTGTATGATAAAGATGGCAAAAAAGTAAAAAATGCAAAAGTTACTGAAAAAGTAGAGAAAGGTGAAAGTGGTGCATTATCACTTAAAATGCCTGATAATATTGAAACTGGAAAATATAATTTAAAAATTTCAGTAAATTCTGGAATCTATTCAGAGAAAACCGAATTACCTGTAAATGTTATTAAAGATAATCTCTCAAATATAAATATTTCATTAGATAAAGGAATATATAAACCAGGAGATGAATTAAATTATAGAGCTTTAGTAGTAACTAATAAAGAATATAAGCCAAACAAACAAGAAGTAACAGTAGAAATATATGATGGAAATAAAAATAAAGTATATTCTCAAAATGCAGAAACATCAGAATATGGAATTGTTTCTGGAAAATTTCAATTAGCAGATGAAGTAAATAGTGGTACATATAAATTAACAGTGAAAACAGATGCACAAGAAGTGAGTAAAGAGTTTACAGTAAATCCTTATATAACACCACAATTTGAAACAACTATTACTACAGATAAAGAAAGTTATATTTTGGGTGAGAATGCTCAAGTTACAATTTCTTCTAAATATTTTTTTGGAGAGCCGGTTGTAAATGCTAATGTAAAAGGTAAAATTGGAGATAAAGAAATTGTAGGAATTACTGATGCAAACGGTAATTATTCTACAACTTATAAAATAGAAAAAGAAGGAAACTTAAATCTTGAATTTGAAGTAATTGATACATCTAATTATGCAGTAGAAGTTAGTAAAACAGTCTCAACTGGAACAGATATATTTGAAATAGAATTATTACCAGAATATGGAAAACTAGCAAGCGGATTACAAAATGATGTTTATGTTATAACCAAAACATCATCAGGAGAACCAGTAAAAACTTATTCTAACATTAAAATTGGAAATGTATCTAAACAAGTTATATCAGATGAAAATGGTATAGGTGTGTTTACATTAACTCCAGAAGAAATTAGCAGAAACAGTTTAGTTAAAATTTTTTCTGAAGATATGAATTCAAATAAAGTTAATAAAGAAATTCCTTTAGATATATCTTATGAAGGTATTTATGTAAAAACAGATAAGGTAAAATATAGTGAAGGAGATGATATTAAAGTATCTCTAGAATCAACTACAGATCAAAATTCTTATACTATTTATGTATTTAAAAATAAAGAATTACTAAAAATTTATACATCTAATCAAAATGATTTTGAATTTAATTTAGATAATGTAACAGGTGTTATAGATATATATACAAAACAAGAAGGAAGCTATAAAGGTTATCAAAAAAGAACAATTTTTATAAAACCAAATAAAGCATTAAATATAAATATTGAAACAGATAAAACGGAATATAAACCTGGTGAAAATTTAAATATTAAATTTGATACTAAAAATCAAGATGGTCAAGAGGTAGATGCTGCATTATTAGTTAGTATATTAGATGAAGCAATTTTAGATTTAGCAGATAATGACTTATCAATAGATAATATAAAACTTGCTCTTCAAGATATAGAGCTTACTCAAAATGTTACAGCAGCAGATTTATATGCAGAAATTTTAGATGAAACATCAGATTTAACATTAAATTCTGTATTATTAAAACAAAATTCTAATGATATTAATATAAATTATAATGTTTACCAAAATAATAATGAAAAATATAAAGATTATGCGATTTTAGTTGCAATAGTTGTATTTATTGTTGTATGTATATATTGCATAGTTCATTCTGATAAAACTAGATCATTTTTTATAAGTATAGTAAATGTTTTATTTATATTTGCATTATTAATGATATGGTTTTCAGATATTCTATATAGATATAATCCTTCTATGGATATGGTTTTAATATTGAATTTAATTATTTCTATAATATTATATGCATTAATTTTAATAAAACAAAAAAAATATATATTTAATATGGCAAAAGAAATTTTTATATTACCTTTTTTACTTTTTGTTTTAATTAGGTTTGTGTTAGAAATAGTTCCATATTCTCTAAAAGAACAGTTAACATTTTTACTACCTATTCTATTTATATTAATTTTAGTAACTTTAAATTTCACATTAAATAAAAAGGGAAAAAACGAAAAATTATCTAAAATAGAAAATATAATAAAATTAACATCTGAGAGTTTACTAAAAGGAATTATATTTTGGATAGCTTATATAATTTTAGTAGATAGATTAGAAGGAAAATTAGCATTATTTATTATACTTTTATTCTATATTATTTTAACAAAAGTTGTTATAAAAAAACCAAAACTTAATATTCAAGATGGAAAACTCGTTTTAAATGTATCTAATATGGATATGATTGGAATAATATGTGGAATAATATTAATCCTTTTAATAATAGTTGTTGTATCTTTAATAGGTAAACCAGCAAAAAATATTGGAGAAATTTATGTAGACGATAGATATGATGGATATACATGGTCTGGAAATACAAATGGTGATTCAACATTTTCAATGGACTCAATTCAAACTCCATCAACTTCATCAGAAAGTTCAAGCAGTTCTTTTGATTTTAATAATGATTTAAACTTTACGGATACAACAACATCTAAAGAAGAGTCAGGATTAGAATTTTCTGATATACAAGAATCTCAAATTAATAATACATTTGAAGAGATAGAAAAAGATATAAAAACAGAAGAAAATGTAAGAAATATATTTTTAGAAAGTCTTGCATTTATCCCAGAAGTTGTAACACAAAATGGAAAAGCAGAAACTGTAGTTACTATAAGTGATAATATTACAACATGGAATATACAAACAATTGGAAACACGAAAGATGGTGAAATTGGTTCAGCATCAAGTTCTTTTAAAGTTTTTAAAGAATTTTTTGTAGATTTTTCATTACCACAAAATTCTGTTGTATCAGATAAGGTTGAAATTCCGGTAACATTATATAATTATACAGAAAACAATATGAGTATAAATTTGGATGTTAAGACAAATGAATGGTCTAATATAGGAGAATATACTAAAGTAGTTGATGTTCCAGCAAAATCTACTTCAATGGTATATGTTCCATTAGAACTTATAAAAAATGGAAATAATACATTAAGAATAGAATCAAAATCTGGTAATCTTACAGATATTGTTGAAAAATCCTTTAATGTAGATATAAATGGATTTAAAAAAGAAGAAATCGCTTTAAGTGGAAGTATTACAGAAAATTATTCACAAGATATGATTTTTAATGAGAATGCAATTGAAGGTTCAAGAAAAATAAAAGTGAAACTATATCCAGCTCCAATACTACAAGTAATTGATGGAATAGAAGGAATGTTAAAACTTCCTTCAGGATGTTTTGAACAAACATCTGCATCACTTTATCCAGATGTTTTAGTATTAAAGTATTTAGAACAAAATAATATAAATAATCAAGAAGTTAGAGATAAAGCTTTAAACTACATTGAAAAAGGATATCAAAAATTATTAACTTATGAAGTAAAAGGTGAAGATGGAGGATATTCGTTATATGGATATTCACCTGCAGAGCCAGTAATAACAGCGTTTGGATTAATGGAAATGAAAGAAATATCTGATGTTTATAATATAGATGAAAATATTATACCAGATATGCAAGAATACTTATTTAGTAAACAAAAATCAAATGGATCTTTTGATGATATACATTCTACATATATTGGAGGAGCAGAAAAAACAGACGACTTAGCAATGAATGCATATATTATATGGGCTTTATCAGAAGTTTGTCCAGAAGATAAAAGACTCGAAAAATCTGTAGAATATTTAGAAAAACAATTAGATGATGCAGATGATAATTATACATTGGCTTTAATTGCAAATGTTTTTGCAAACACAGATAATGAAAAAGTTAGAGATATAATAAAACAGCTAAATAAAAATATTAATATAGATAATGATAAAGCTTACTTATCATCAAAAATAAGAGATTATTATGGTTCAAGAGCAAGATATCAAACTATACAAACAACAGCATTATATTCTATGGCTTTAAGTAAAACAAAACAAAATGAAAACACTAATACTCAATTAGTAAATTACTTGTTAAACTCAAAAAAACCGAGTGGAACATGGGGTACAACTCAATCAACAATTCTAGCTCTGCAAGCTATTAATAGACATAATTCAGATAATGATATAACTAAACAAAAAATAACTGTAAAATTAAATGATGAAGAAAAGACTATTGATGTTGATGAAAATATATTAGATGTATATGAATTAGAATTTAATAATGTAACAAGTGAAAATAAAATTGAAATTGGACTAGAAAAAGGAAAAATAACTTATGAAGTGATAAAAGAATATTATGTACCTTATACAGAAAATTTAAATAAAGAATATCCTAAAATATTAGTTGAACAAACTATTACTCAAACAGCAAAAGTAAATGACAACATTAATCAAGAACTAACTATAAGAAATAATTCAGGAGAATATATTGAAAACGCACTAGTGCAAATAAATATTCCACAAGGTTGTTCTGTAAATGAAGAATCTTTAAGTATGCTTGTACATAATAAATTGATAGATAAATATGAATATAATTATGGAAAAATTAATTTGTATTTAAGAAAATTTTCAAATAAGAAAGAAATAAAATTAAATATAAATTATAAAGCATTATATCCTGAAACTGTAGCAGCAGGAGCTGTAATTGCTTATGATTATTATAATCCAGAACTGCAAGGAATTTTAGGTCCAGTTCAGATAACAGTAACAAAATAAATTATAAAAACCACTTCGAAATCTTGAAGTGGTTTTTATTAATTTAAAAAAAACACTTGAAAAATAATTTAAATTGATATAGAATAATTTTGGTCAATTAGACTAAAATAAAAGAGAGATACTAAATATAGTATCAGATTGGAGGAATTTATATTATGTCAGTAAGAGTAGCTATAAATGGTTTTGGACGTATAGGACGTCTTGCATTTAGACAAATGTTTGGAGCAGAAGGATATGAAATTGTTGCAATAAACGATTTAACAAGTCCTAAAATGTTAGCTCATTTATTAAAATATGATTCTGCACAAAAGAGATATGAAAAAGCAGATACAGTAGTAGCAGGAGAAGACTCTATTACAGTAGATGGAAAAACAATAAAAATATATGCTGAAAAAGATGCAGCAAATTTACCTTGGGGAGAATTAGATGTTGATGTTGTTCTTGAATGTACAGGATTCTATACATCAAAAGAAAAAGCATCAGCTCATATAAATGCAGGTGCAAAAAAAGTTGTTATTTCAGCACCAGCTGGAAATGATTTACCAACAATAGTATTTGGTGTAAACGAAGGAATATTAAAACCAGAAGATACAATTATTTCTGCAGCTTCTTGTACAACAAACTGCTTAGCACCAATGGCTAAAGCATTAAATGATTATGCACCAATTCAATCAGGAATTATGACAACTGTACATGCTTATACAGGAGATCAAATGGTACTTGATGGACCACATAGAAAAAATGATTTAAGAAGAGCTAGAGCTGCAGCTGTTAATATAGTTCCAAATTCAACTGGAGCGGCTAAAGCGATAGGATTAGTTATTCCAGAATTAAATGGAAAATTAATTGGATCAGCACAAAGAGTTCCAGTTCCAACAGGTTCTACAACAATACTTGTTGCAGTAGTTAAAGGAAATGATATAACAGTTGATTCAATTAATGCTGCAATGAAAGCAGAATCTAGTGCATCTTTTGGATACACAGAAGAACCATTAGTTTCATCAGATATTATTGGTATCACAAATGGATCATTATTTGATGCAACACAAACAATGGTTACAAAAATTGACGAAGGATTATATCAAGTTCAAGTTGTTGCTTGGTATGATAATGAAAACTCATATACAAGTCAAATGGTTAGAACAATTAAATATTTTGCAGAATTAAATTAATTTATAAATTACAAATTAAAGTTATAAAATTGATTTATAATATTAGTTTATAAAATTAATATATTAATATAAACAAAAGAGCTAGTGGTGGAGGTCGGACCTTTATTACTAGCTTTATTTTTTAAGAAGAAAGGAATAACAAAATGAATAAAAAAACAGTAAAAGATATTGATATAAAAGGAAAAAAAGTATTAGTTAGATGCGATTTTAATGTTCCATATGATGAAAATAGAAAAATCACAGATAACAGAAGAATAGTGGCAGCTTTGCCAACAATTAAATATTTAATTGAAAATAATTGTAAAGTAATTTTATGTTCTCATTTAGGAAGACCAAAGGGAGAATTTAAACCAGAATTTTCTTTAAATATTGTTGCAGAAGAACTTTCAAGATTGTTAGGAAAAGAAGTAAAACTTGCTAAAGATGTTGTAGGTGAAGATGCTAAAGCTTTAGCTGCAAATTTACAAGAAGGAGAAGTTATGCTTCTTGAAAATGTTAGATTTGAATCTGGGGAAGAAAAAAATGATGAAGAATTATCAAAAGCATTTGCATCTTTAGCAGAGGTATATGTAAATGATGCTTTTGGTACAGCTCACAGAGCTCATAGTTCAACAACAGGTGTTGCAAGCTACTTACCAGCAGTTTCTGGATTTTTAATTGAAAAAGAACTAAATTTTCTAGGAACAGCATTAGAAAATCCTGAAAGACCATTTATCGCAATACTTGGTGGTAAAAAAGTTTCAGATAAAATAGGTGTTATTAAAGCATTGCTTGAGAAAGTTGATGTATTAATGATAGGTGGAGCTATGGCTTACACATTTTTTAAATCAATGGGATATGAAGTGGGAAATTCAATTTGCGAATTAGATAAATTAGATTTAGCAAAAGAATTAATGAATGAAGCTAAAGAAAAAGGTGTAAAATTCATGTTACCAGTTGACACAAAAGTTGGAAAAGAATTTGATCCAAATACAGAAAGTAAAACAGTATCATATACTGAAATTCCAGCTGGATGGGAAGGTTTTGATATTGGAGAAGAAACAATTAAATTATATTCTGAAGAATTAAAAAAGGCTAAAACAGTAGTTTGGAATGGACCTTTAGGCTTATTCGAATTTGATCAATTTGCTGTTGGAACAAATAGTATAGCTAAAACACTTGCTGATGTTGATGCAGTAAAAATAATTGGTGGTGGAGATTCAGCAGCTGCTGTTGAAAAAGCAGGACTTGCAGAAAAATTTACACATATTTCAACAGGTGGAGGAGCATCTCTTGAATTTTTAGAAGGTAAAAAATTACCAGGAATTGAAGCTTTACAAGATAAATAATATTTATAAAGTTGAAAAGGAGAAAAATTTATGCGTAGAAAAGTAATTGCAGGAAACTGGAAAATGAATATGCTTCCAAACGAAGCTATTGAATATATTCAAGCTTTTGAACCAATGGTTAAAAATTCAAAAGCAGAAATAATATTATGTGTTCCATATACAGATTTATTTTACTGTTTATTAAATGCCCAAGGAACAAATATAAAAATCGGTGCACAGAATATGCATTTTGCAGAAACGGGTGCTTATACAGGAGAGGTTTCTGGAAAAATGCTAAAAGCTATTGGAGTTGAATATGTAATAATTGGGCATTCTGAAAGAAGACAATATTATGGAGAAACAGATGAGTCTGTAAATAAAAAAATAAAAGCAGCTTTTGAATATGAATTAAAACCAATAGTTTGTGTTGGAGAAACTTTAGAAGAAAGAGAAGCTGGAAAAACAGAAGAAATTATTACAACTCAAACTAAACTTGCTTTAGATGGATTATCTAAAGAACAAGTAAAAAATACAATAATAGCTTATGAACCAATTTGGGCTATTGGAACAGGAAAAACAGCGACTTCAGAAGATGCAAATAATTCAATAAAAGCTATTAGAGAAGAAATAAAAAGAATTTATGGTGAAGAAGTTTCAAGTGAAGTTATAATACAATATGGTGGAAGCGTAAAATCTTCAAATGCAAAAGAATTGTTTTCAACTTCAGATATTGATGGTGGATTAGTTGGTGGAGCAAGCTTAAAACCAGAAGAATTTAGTAAAATTGTAAATTATGATGTTCAATAATTTTGGGGTATTGTTTAAAGCTTCAAGTTTTATTCTTGAAGCTTTACAAACCTTGAAAAGTTTAGAAAAGGGGATGTGTAAAAGAGAATATGAGTAGAAAATTAACAATGTTAATGATATTAGATGGTTTTGGAATTAATGAAAAAACAGAAGGTAATGCAGTTAAATTGGCTAATATACCAAATTTAAATGAAATTTTGAAATCAAATCCAAATACAATTATTCATACAAGTGGTTTAGAAGTAGGTCTTCCAGAAGGACAAATGGGAAATTCTGAAGTAGGACATACTAATATTGGTGCAGGAAGAATTGTATATCAAGATTTAGCAAAAATAACAAAAGCTATTGAAGATGGAGATTTCTTTAGTTTACCTGAATTTGTAAAAGCAATAGAAAATTGTAGAAAAAATAATTCAAAACTTCACATAATGGGACTATTATCTGATGGAGGTGTACATAGTCATAATCGTCATTTATATGCGTTGTTAGAAATGGCTAAAAGAAGAGATTTTGAAAATGTTTATGTACATTGCTTTTTAGATGGTAGAGATACGCCACCAGCTTCAGGAGAAGGTTATATTGCTGAACTTGAAGAAAAAATGAAAGAAAAGGGTATTGGCCAAATTGCAACTTTATCTGGAAGATTCTATAGTATGGATAGAGATAAAAGATGGGAAAGAGTTAGTAAAGCTTATGATGCTTTAGTTAATGGTGTTGGTGAGAAAGCTAATTCTGCTATATCAGCAATAGAAGAATCTTATCAAAAAGAAGTTTTTGATGAATTTGTAAAACCAACTGTTATTACAAATAAAAATGGAGAACCAGTAGCAAAAATTGAAGATGGGGATTCTGTAATATTCTTTAATTTTAGACCAGATAGAGCAAGAGAAATAACAAGAAGTATTGTTGATAAAAACTTTGATGGTTTTGAAACAAAAAAAATGGATACATACTTTGTATGTATGACACCATATGATGAAACAATGCCAAATGTTGAAGTTGCATATAAAAAAGAAGAAATCAAAAATACATTTGGTGAATACATAAGTAGTAAAGGATTAAAGCAATTAAGAATTGCTGAAACAGAAAAATATGCACATGTAACATTCTTTTTTAATGGTGGAGAAGAAAAACAATATGAAGGTGAAGATAGAATATTAGTACCATCACCAAAAGTAGAAACTTATGATTTAAAGCCAGAAATGAGTGCTTATGAAGTTACAGATAAAGTTGTTGAAGCTATAAAATCAGAAAAATATGATTCTATTATTTTAAATTATGCAAATCCAGATATGGTTGGACATACAGGAAATATAGAAGCTGCTATTAAAGCTTTAGAAGCTATAGATGAATGTGTAAGTAGAGTTGTAAAAGCCATAAACGAAGTTGGAGGAATTTTATTAATAACTGCTGATCATGGAAATTCAGAACAAATGATTGATTACAAAACAGGAGAACCATATACAGCACATACTACAAATCCAGTTCCTTTAGCTATTGTGGGAATACCAAATAATAAAAAAATAAAAGAAGGTAGATTAGCTGATTTAGCACCAACAATGTTAGATTTAATGGGGCTTGAAAAACCAAATGAAATGACGGGAGAAAGTTTAATTGAAAAATAATAAATATAAAATTAAATTTTAATAGTATAAATTTTTATACAAAACTAAAAATATATTTAGATTTGTTATTAGGAGAAATTTATGATAACTTTACCAGAAGAAAAAATATTATATTCAGAGATACAGAAAAAATTATTTTATATAATTCCAGAAAAATGGGAAAGCATATTTTTATATGCTTCAGTAATTGATAGACCAAAGCAAAAACCAATTGGAGAAATGTACTTTTATTATTTACCTAAAGGAATAATAAAGAAAAAATTTGTGAATGGCTATGAAATACCAAATATTTTTAATATAGATGAGGAACAATATTCTAAATTAATTACAGATGTATATAATTTGATTAAACTACTAAGAGAACGTTTCATAAAATCAAAGAAGAAAGCTTGGAGTAATATTAATATTTCGATAGAAAACTTTCAATTTAAAATTGAATTTGATTATGAAGACTTAACCAAGATACCATTTGATTCTTATGAACGTCATGTAATATGGAGATATAATTATTTAAAAGAAGATTTAGAAGCCTTAAGTAAAAAAGATAAAAAAATAATAGAGGATTATCAAAGATATATAAATGTTAGTTTTACTAAAAAAAGAGATGTATATATTGAAGGTGTTTATAAACTTCCAGTAAAGAATATTATAGATTTTGAAAAAACTTTAAGTGTAGAAGAGGCAATTGCACAGTCAAAATCTGAAGTGCCAAAGGAAAAAAAGAAGAAAAGTTTGTTTAAGAAAAATAAACTTGAAGATATAATTGAAGAGCCAGAAGAAGAGATAACTTATAATAATCAAATCTTAAATTGGAAAAAATAGAAAAAATGCTTACAATTTAATTGTAAGCATTTTTTTTGTAATAGTAAAATTTTTGAATTTACTATTATATAAAAATTAAAAAATATTTTATTATAAAAAAGGTATCTTTTGTTCTAAAAATAAATTAAATGAATATATATATGTTAAGCACAAAGGAAAAGGTGAGAAAATGAAAGATATATTAAGATACTTCCCAGGTAAAATCCAAAATATATTGAATGAAGAAATAGGAGAAAAATATAATATTTTGGAAGAAATTAGAATTAGAGTTCAAAAACCAATTATTTTAAAATTTAATAATAATGAAAAAATAGTAAGATATTTGTGTAATACAGAAGAAATACTAAATATTTTACAAGCTATATGTGAAAATTCAATTTATACTTATCAAAAACAAATTGCAGAAGGTTTTGTTACAATACAAGGAGGACATAGAGTTGGAATATCTGGTTCTTGTGTTATTGAAAATGGAAAAGTTATTAATATAAATTATGTAAATAGTTTAAATTTTAGAATTTCAAGGCAAGTAATAGGAGTAGGAAAAAAAGTTTTGAAACATATTTTGGATTTAGAAGAAAAAAATTTATATAATACTTTAATAATTTCACCTCCAGGAGCAGGAAAAACAACTTTAGTAAGAGATATAGTAAGACAAGTCTCTAGCGGAATAAAAGATTACAAATTTAAAGGGTTAAATGTTGGACTAGTAGATGAAAGAGGAGAGATTGCTGCTTTATATAAAGGTGTTCCCCAAAATGATGTTGGAGTGAAAACAGATGTAATTGAAAATGTTTCAAAAGCTATAGGAATGAAAATGTTAATTAGGTCTATGGCACCACAAGTTATTGTTGCAGATGAAATTGGAAATTATGAAGATGTGGAAGCAATAAACTATGCAATATGTTCTGGATGTAAAGGAATTTTTACTGCACATGGCTCAACATTTGATGATATATATTTAAATCCTGTTTTAAAAAATTTAATAAATGTAAAAATTTTTGAAGTAATAATTTTTTTAGATGTTAAAAATAAAGGAGTTTTAAAAGAAGTATATAAATTGAATAAAAAAATTTCACAATATGAAAAATATAATGAAGAAAATATAGATAATAAAGATGATTTATAAATTTTAGAATATGGTAAATTTGTAAAAAATTATAAAAATATTTATATAAGGAATATAAAATGTTAATTTTAAAATATTTATTGTTAGGAATTATATTATTTTCAAGTTCATATATAGGAATAATAAAAGCCAAAACTTTTGAAAATAGAGTAAAAGAATTAAATAAATTTCAAAATGCTTTATTAATGTTTAAAAGTAAGATTGAATTTACTTATGAACCGATAAAAAATATTTTTGAAGAAATTTCAAAAATTATTTATCAAAATGAAGAAAATATATTCTTAAATTCTATTAATATAAGTGGAAGTATAACATTAGCTTGGAATAAAGCTGTAGAAAATATAAAAAGTGATTTTAAAGATGAAGATAAAGAAATAATTAAAATGTTTGGAAAATTATTGGGAAAAATAGATTTAATAGGACAAGTAAATGAAATAAATCTTACTATGAAACTTATAGAAAAACAAATAGAAAAAGCAGAAATTGAAAAAAATCAAAATACTAAATTATATAAAACAATGGGAATAGTTTTAGGAATGGGAATTTGTATAATTTTAATATAAAAGGAGCTTTTATGAATATAGATTTATTATTTAAAATTGCAGGAATTGGGATTTTAATAGCTGTATTACACCAAATTTTAACTAAAGCTGGAAGAGATGATCAAGCTATGATGACAACACTTGCGGGAATGGTAATAGTTTTAACATTAGTGGTAAAGGAAATAAGTAATTTGTTTGAAACTGTTAGGACGGTGTTTAATTTATAATGGATATTATAAAGATTATTGGAATAGGTTTTTTTACATTAATTATAACAATTATTTTGAAAGAATATAGAAAAGAATATGCAATATATGCTGTTCTAATTGGTGGAATGATTATCATTTTTTATTCAATGGACACACTAAAAGCTATAATTGATTTTATAAATGATTTATCAAGAAATAAAAGTTATAATACAGAGTTTATTTCATTACTTTTGAAAATAACAGGAATTTCAATTTTAACAGAATATGCAGTAAGTATTTGTAAAGATTCAGGAGAAAATGCGATAGCAAATAAAATAGATTTTGGTGGAAAAATAATTGTTATTTCTTTATCCATACCAATTATATCAACAACTTTATCATCTTTAACAAAATTATTACCTTAAAATTTAAAAAGTAAGGAAAAAATATGGATGAAATTATAAAAACTCAAACAGATGCTTTAGGTATAAATAGTTTTTTAGAAACAGCTAAAGCATATACAGAAAATACTTTTCCTGATTTAGATATAATGCAATTATTTTCTAACAGTATATCTGGAAATATAGGAAATATTTTTGAATATAGTAATTTAGATAAAATTTTTTCAAATGAAATTACTGCAGCAGTAAATTTAATGATAAGTGTTTTAATAATAATTATTATACATAGTATATTTAAAGCAATAATAGAAAATTTGGGAAATTCTGGTTCAAGTCAAGTAGTATATTTTATTCAATATTTAATTATTGTTACAGTTGTTATAAATACTTTTGTATCAGTATTGAATATCACTAAAGAAGCTATAGAAAATATAATAAATTTTATGAATTTATTAATACCTATACTCATAACTTTAATGCTCACAACAGGAAATTTAGTAACTACAAGCATATTACAACCTGTTTTAATATTTATGATAAATTTTATAGGAAATTTTATAAATTCTTTTTTGATTCCGATTTTATTAATATCAATAACTATATCAATTGTTTCTAATATTTCAGATAAGATTCAAATTGAAAGATTATCAAAATTTTTAAAATCGTCAATTATATGGATATTAGGAATTATTTTAACGATTTTTTCATGTACATTATCGTTAGAAGGAACATTAAGCAGTTCAGTAGATGGACTTACAGCTAAAACTGCTAAAGCGGCTGTTTCAAATTTTATTCCAGTAGTAGGAAAAATAATGGGAGATACTGTAGATAGTGTAATTGGTTGTGGAAATATTTTAAAAAATTCTGTAGGAACAATAGGAATAATAATTATACTTGGTATTGTACTTTTACCAATAATAAAATTAATTGTTTTATTAGTATCGTTTAAATTAGCATCAGCATTATGTGAAGTTGTAGCTGATACTAAAATAGTTAAATTAATTGATCAAATAGCAGATAGTTATAAAATTTTACTTGCTATATTATTTTCGGTTTCAATAATGTTCATAGTGGGAATAACTATAGTAATAAAAATAACTAATAGTGCTTTGATGTATAAATAATAATTGAGAGTTTGTGAGAAATGATATTAGCTATAAAAAATTGGTGTGAAGGAATAGTAATAGCAATAATAATTTCTATTATTGTAGAATTATTGCTTCCAAATGGAAATAATAAAAAATATGTGAAAGTTGTAAGTGGTATATATATAATGTTTGTAATTTTAAATCCAATTCTAGAAATGCTTAAATATGATATTAATTTTGAAAATATGTTTAATTTTGGGGAAACTCAGCAAGTTACTCAAACTATGTCTCAAGACATTAAAGACATTTATGTAGTAGGGATAAAAGAAAGTATAAAGCAAGATATAGAAAAATTAGGATATAATGTAGAAACTTTAGAAATATTATTAGATTCTAATTATGAAAATATTGAAAAAATAGAATTAAAAGTTGAGCTAAAAGAAGATAAAGTAAAAGCTGTAGAAAAAGTAGAAATAGGAAAAGATAAAACAGATTTAGATAACAGTTATTCTGAGATTATTGAACTTTTAAAAGAAAATTATTTAGTAGATGAAACAAAAATAATATTTTTAAGTAATTAGTTTTTAGGAGGAATCTATGCTAGAAAAAATAAAAAGTATTTTTAATAATAAAGAAAAAAGAATAGAAAACTTAATTTCTTTTTTAATAATATTAGTAATAACTTTAATAGTAATAAATAAAATAATAAAAGATGACAAACTAAAACAGAATGATTTTCAAAATGAAACTACTGCTGAACTTGCTACTAAAGAAGAAAATAGTAGTGAAAAACAAATAAGTGATTTAGAACAAAAACTAGAAAGTATTTTGCAAAAGATAAATGGTGTTGGAAAAGTATCTGTATTACTTACATATACAGAAAGCAGTAAATTAGTTCCTATTTATAATATAAATTCTAGTACAAGTATTACAGAAGAAAAAGATACTTCTGGTGGAACTCGAACAACTGAAACACAAAATAATCAAAAAGATGCGATTAAAGATTCAAATTCTAATATTGTTACTGAAAAAATTATAATGCCAACTGTTGAAGGTGCAATTATTACTGCAGAAGGTGCAGAAAATCCAGAAATTAAAAGTAATATAATTTCTGCAGTTGAAGCAGTAACAGGAGCTCAAAGTCATAAAATACAAGTTTTTGAGATGGGGGATGAAAATTTTGAAAAAAAATAAAGAAAAATTTAAACAACTTTTTCTATCTTTTTTAGCATTTTTTTTAATCGGATTAGGGTATTTTAATTGGAATCTAGACCAAAAGTCAAATAACTTAGAATTATCATCAAATAGTAATGATATAAATATAGGAGACGTTGAACTTGTTAATAGTGAACCTGTAAAAGAATTTGAAAATTCAATTGTAACTAATACAGCAATAGTTTCAAATGAAGATTTAAAAAGTAATATTGTAGAAAATGAGAATAATATTAAAAATAATGTAGAAAATAATACTGAAAATAATATTTATAATAATCAAGTTAATGATAATTACTTTGAAGAAACAAAAATTCAAAGAGATAGAATGTATTCAGAAATGACAGAAACATATCAAAAACTCATTGATTCAGAAGAAACTCCAGTAGATCAAAAATCAATAGCTGTACAAGAAATTTCTAATATCACAAAAATAAAAAATGGAATTATGATTTCAGAAAACTTAATAAAAAACAAAGGTTTTGAAAATGTTGTTATTTTAGTAAATAGTGGGAAGGTAAATGTAGTAGTAAAATCGCAGAAATTATTACCAGAACAAATTTCTCAGATTCAAAATATAGTAGAAAGAGAACTTGAAATTCAGGTTTCTAATATAAGTATTAGCAATAAATATTAATGTTTTCAAATATTGTTAGAATATTTTTTTATATTAGATTAATAATAAAATTATATGAATTAAATATTCATATAATTTTATTTTTGTGTTTGAGAAAGGGATAGTTATGGCAAAAAAAAGTATATTTATGATTTTAGCTGTAATAGTTCTTTGTCTATGTTGTGGAACTTGTTTTGCAGCAGAGAATACTTCAACTAATTTAGGAAATGAATTAATGGATTCTATTCATAAAACAGGCGATAGTATTAATAATGTAGTTTCTGGAAACGTAGTAAAAGATGCGGGAAATACAATGAAAGATGCTGTAAATAATGTAGGTGGAGCTGTAAATAATGCAGGACAAGGGGTTCAAAATGGAGTAAATGATGTAAAAAATGGTGTAGAAAATATGGGTGATGATATGAATAGAAATGGAAGAGATGCTATGGGAAATTATAATACAGTTAGAACTGAAGCAGAAACAAGAGTTGCAAACTCAGGATTAAATACAATGACAACAACAACATGGATGTGGATTATTTTAGTAGTAGCAGCTGTTATTATTATTGCAGCTATTTGGTATTATGCAACACAAAACAATAGTTAAAGTGTGCATAATAAGTCTATTTTTAAGTATAAAATCAAAAAAGAAGAAGTATTATATAAAATATAAAATTTTATATAATACTTCATTTATTTTTTTATTCTAATTAATAATGCGATTGCAAAAAGGACAAGTAAAACTCCGATAGAAATTAAGATTATTGATAAAATATTATTTAGTTGTAGATTGGCTTCTGAATAACTATTAATAGGTTCAACTCGTGTACCATTTGAAGTACCCAAAGTAGATAAAGCGCTTGTGTCTGAAGCATTTTCATTTATAACATTTTCAGAATTTTCATCAGTTGATTCACTTGTAGTAGATTCTTCATTTGTAATATCTTCTTCAGAAGTTGTTTCCTCATTTGAAACACTGTTTTCTTCAGAGGTTGCTTGAACATAGTTTATTGTAAGTGCAAAAAAAAGTGTAATTGCAATTATTAATAGTATTTTTAAAGTTTTAGACATAAAAACCTCCTCATTAATAAATACGATAATAATATAATATACAAAAAAAATAAAAAAGTCTATATAATTTTATAAATTTTAATATAATTTACAAAATTGTATTTAATTAATAAAATTATCAGTATCGAATAGAAAAATTAAATATATATTTATATATTTTTAAAGTAGATATACGAGTTAAAGATAAAAAATTTTATTTAAAACTTGTAAAATAACTATTAAAGTTATATAATATTTAAGAATTAAAAATTTGATATTGGGGTATCGCCAAGCGGTAAGGCATCGGACTCTGACTCCGACATTCCTGTGTTCGAATCACAGTACCCCAGCCAATTTTTTTTATGATAAAAAATGAAAAAAGTGCTAATATACATATACAGAATCAAGATGGAAATGATGTTTATTTTAAATATACAAGGGAAAGTGATAGATTAGATAGAGTAGGAGTCTATTTAAAAAATCAAGAAAATGTTTATTAAAAAATAAATATCCGAGTTTATTCAAAGATATGCAAAAAAGAAAAGTATGTTTTAAGGAAACTCAAAGTTCATATTTTTTGGGAATCCGAACCATTACTTGAAAATAATTTGGACAGTAAAATTAGTTATGGGAAGATGTTTGAAGGAGCATTAGCATCAACAAAAAAAGTTATGGAATATATGGAATAAAAATCTAAGATATATAACATTTATAAAAAAAGAAAAGGTCGGTTGTAAATCTGACCTTTTCTTTTGAAACACAATGTAGTGTGAGTATGGTCAAAGTGACCTTTTACTTTTTATTTTCACCTTACTAATTTCAGAATGTGCAAGAAGTCTTGCAAACGGATTGACAAGGTGGCTGACACTCTCCACATCCACCATGTTCTATAGTTACTTGCAGTGGCTTTATATTAAGAGTGTTTCTTTTTTTACCTCCTTTTGTAATTACAACAAAAAGCTTTACAGATAAGACTACAAGCTAGGTTGTAATCTGAAAGTAAATCATATAGTAATAATAATTATAGTTAAATAAAAAATATTGTACAATATTTTTGTTTAATGATATACTAAATAATAATCTATAATTATTTTTTTAGGGGGCTTAAATTATGGAGGAAGAAAATATATTTGAAAATTTTGAGAATGTAAAAAGAATATATTTTAAGCTTATAGATATATTTGAAGAACAAAGTTTTAATGAATCAGATTTGCAAGATATTAAAAAATTTTATAAAAGGATCAAAATAAATAATTCAATATTAGCAATTTTGAATATTATAGAAAGATTAAATATTAGCCAGTTAAAAGAAAAGGAATTACAATCAATTTTAAATTGTTTTAATCAATCAAATATAAATTTGGTTGATTTTAGAAATTGTTTAGCTCATGCTCATTATAATATCAATAGTGATTTCAGTAAAATTTCATTTAAAAAGGGGAATTTTGAATTAGATTTAGAAATAGATGAATTAGAAAGATTAGCCAGGAAAATAAATGAAACAATAAAAAACAATACAGATACACTAAATATATCATTTGATGGATTAAAATTAAACGAATTTTTAGATAAATTAGTAAATGGAGAAAATTCAATAGATACAGATGTTGAAGCATATGCAACTGTAATACAGTCATATAACATATATCATGCGTATATGTTTGAAAAATTAGTTCAATTAAAAGAACAAAAAAATTTTTCATCTTATTTGAAAAATAAAATAATGATAAATTTGAATTTGCCTTATATAAACCAATTTAAAACACAAGAGTTTATATTTGATTCTTTAAAATTTGAAGAATTATCAGAACTGAGTAAAGCAGATTTACTTTATTATATTTTAACTTCTGAATTTAGAGAAGAAACATTAAACTGTTTTAAGGAAATTTTTCATGATAATGATGAAAAAGAAGTCTTGAAAAAAATAGCTATATCATATTTTTATGGAACAGATGAATATAAAGACTTTGCTCTAAATTTTTTTAAGTCTAGTGAGAATGAAGATAGAGGGAGTTTAGAGAAAAAATTATTAGAATATAAAGAAAAAAATATAATAGATACGAATGAAGATGAGCGTAAGATTATTAATCTTATGCTCATGAGACTTCCTAAAATGGGACGAATTAAAGATGGCAGAATAATTCCAGATAAACGAACCCTATTTTTTGGATTTGAAACAAGAGATAATGACAAAACATTTATTTATCCAGATTTTAATTCATTAGTAGATGTAGGAACCCAAAAATCATTTGTAGAAAAATATATAAAAGAAAGTGAAGAAATTTCCAAACAATATACTACTTTAGAAATAGTACCAGAAAAAATTATTACAACTCCAGAATTAGCAATATTTCTATCAGAAAAAATAGATGAATTTAAAGTAAGTGAAGAATTGAGAGATTTTTTTGAAAAAATAAGGATACAAAAACAGAAAACACCAGATGAAAAACCTGGAAAGATATATTCTCAAGTTTTAAAAGATTTCGATAAAAAATCTAAAAAAGATATAGGGCAATTTATTTCAAAAGTTCCTGAAAGATATAAAGAAGACGTTTCTTTACTAAAATTGAAATCATTAATAAAAGAAAAAGATTTTTATTCTGCTTATAAAATTATTTTACTTTTATTAAGAAATAAACTAAAACAAAATAAACCTATTGAAAATTTGCTGGAGTTTAAAAATCATATTGAAAAGAATTTAAAAGAAGATAATAGTATTTTTAAAGGTAAAATACCATTATTGGATTTAGGTAGTGTATATAATTTATTAGAAGACGTTAGTAAAAATAATTCTACTAAGTATATAGATTTTACAGATATTATTACTCATATAAGAGATGCTTCCATACATGCATTAGCAGAAGTTGATTATTCTAGAGTTGATAATAAACAATTTGTAATAAGAAAAGATACTCCATATAAAGATAAAGGTGATGAATTAGATAATATAATGTTTACATTTCAAGATTATATTGAAAATTCTGGGGATAAAAAAACAACATTTCTAATTTCCAATATTTCAGGTAAAAAAGTAATGGCATTAATAGATATGGGTTCAGATGTTATATTACATAATGAACTTGAACGCACATATGATAATCATTATAGAGATAAATATACATACAATGATGATCATGATGATAGGTAATATAAAAAAATATTTGTATATTTGTATATTTTTTTATTTATTGATATACTATTTTTGGTAATAATAATTTAAGAATAAAATTTTATTTATTTTATATTCAAAGGAGGAAATTAAAATGTCAGAAAGATTTGTTTTAAATGAAACAGCATATTTTGGTAGAGGATGTAGAACAGAACTATCAAATGAAATTAAAACTAGAGGTTTTAATAAGGTACTAGTAGTTACAGATAAAGCACTATATGAATGTGGTGTTACTGGAAAAGTTACACAGATTTTAGATGAAGCAGGTATTGCTTATGAAGTTTATTCAGAAGTAAAACCTAATCCAACAGTAAAAAATGTTCAAGATGGTGTAGCAAAATGTAAAGAATCAGGAGCAGATGTTATAGTTGCAGTTGGTGGTGGTTCTGCAATGGACACAGCAAAAGGAATTTCAATAATAATGACAAATCCAGATAGAGCAGATGTTGTATCTTTAAATGGAGCATCAAATACAGCCAATAAAGGAATGCCAATGATTGCTCTTCCAACAACACATGGAACTGCAGCAGAAGTTACAATAAATTATGTTATAACAGACGAAGAAAGAAAAGTAAAAATGGTTTGTGTTGATCCACATGACATACCAATTTTAGCAATAGTAGATTCAGAATTAATGGAATCTTTGCCAAAAGGAACAGCAGCAGCAACTGGACTTGATGCTTTAACACATGCTGTTGAAGGATATATTACAAAAGCTCATAATACAATGTCAGATATGTTCCATATGAGAGCAATAGAATTAATATTTGAAAATTTACCAAAAGCTGTAAACGAAAAAGATCCAAAAGCTATAGAAAATATGTCAATTGCTCAATATATGGCTGGTATGGGATTTTCAAATGTTGGACTAGGAATAGTTCACTCAATGGCACATCAGTTAGGTGCAGTATATGATACACCACATGGAATTGCAAATGCAATTTTACTTCCAACAGTTATGAGATTTAATGGAGAAGTTTGTGCAGATAGATTTAGAGAAATTTTATGTCATATTGGAAGACCTGATGCAAGAGACTTAAATGATCAAGATGTTATAAATACATTTGTGTGGAAAATAACAGAATTATCAAAAGCAGTTGGAGTTACTCAAACTGTTAAAGATACAGGATGTAAAGAAGAGGATTTAGAAATGCTTGCAGAAAAAGCAATGGAAGATCCATGTAAACCTGGAAATCCTAGAGAAGTAACAAAAGAAGATTTCATAAGATTATATAGAGAAGCTATGTAATTATGTTAGTATTTTAAAGAAAATTTAAATATTAGATATATGAGTTATTTAATAAAATGTTATTTAGAATAGACTTTTATGTAAGTCTATTCTTTTTTTGTATAATAGAGAAACTTTTTAAAATTCTTTTTATATAAAGATTTTAGAAAATGTTAATCTCAAATTTTATAAAATAAAATTTATTGTAAAAAGACGTAGCATTAAAAAGTAGTAATTTTGTAATGTTCTTATTTGTTCTTGGATAATTTATATCATAAAATAAAAATTATTTCATATATATTTAAAGAGGTGATTTTTTTGGTATATATAAAATTAAAAGAAAATAGTAGTATAATTAAAGAAAAAAATAGCATGTTAGATTTGATTTTTAAAATAAAAAATAATTTTGAAAAGATAGAAGAAAAAAATGTGGAAGATAAAGTTATTTTAAATTTGCCCAATCTTAAAGAAAGAACTTTAGAAAAGGTATCAAAATATATGAAACAAAATTGCATTGGACGAGTTTGTTTATCAAATGAATTATTAGATAATGAAAAAATGAGAAAATTTATGGAAGAAGAAAATATAAAAGTCTTTGATGGTAAATGGCTTTTCAAACATTTATTAATTAAGACTTTAGAATATATTGCCACTTCTAAAAAAGAAAGAATAGAGTATCAAGAAATATCTATGCTTACAAATGATATTAATGAAATAATAGCATATAACATAAAAGAAATCGCTTCAAGAGTTAAAATTTTTAATATAGTAACAGAAAATGAGAAAAAATTTAAAAAAATTGAAAAAGAATTATATACAGAAAAAGGAATAATTTTAAATATAAATAATAATTATAAGAAAAGTTTAATTAAAAGTGATATAATTTTAAACTTTGATTTTGGAGAAGAAGAAGTGAATAGATATATTTTACCAAAAAAGGCATGTATTATAAATTTAAAAGATAAAATAAAAATAAATTCAAAGGCTTTTGATGGAATAAATATAAACTTTTATGAAATACCACTTCCAAGAAAATATTTAAAAGATATAGGGGAATTTAAAGATTTTGATTCATCAATATTATATGAAAGTTTTATATATAAAAATACAAATCCAGTTAATATAAGTAAGGAATTGGATTTTGATGAAATTAACATAAAGTTTTTAGATGGAATTAAAGGAAAAATCAGAAAAAATGAATATTTAAATTTATCAAAAAAAATAGCAAATTAACTTGACAAATTCAAAAATAAATCTTATTATATGTAAGTGTATAAATCAAACAAGGGGGTTCTGATTATGGGAGAAAAAGAATTTTTATTAACACAAGAAGGATATGATAATTTAGAAAAAGAATTAGAAAGATTAAAAACTGAAGTAAGATATGAAATAGCAGATAGAATAAAAGTTGCATTAGGTTTTGGAGATTTATCAGAAAATTCAGAATATGATGAGGCTAAAAATGCTCAAGCTGCTAATGAGATAAAAATAGCTGAATTAGAAGAAAAGATTAAATATGCAAAAATTATTGATGAATCAGAAATAGATACTGAAGTTGTTCAAGTTGGAAATATTGTTAAAGTATTAGATATGGAATTTAATGAAACTATTGAATACACAATAGTTGGTTCAACAGAAGTTGATGTTGCAAATAACAAAATTTCTAATGAATCACCAATAGGTCAAGCTTTATTAGGTAAAAAAAGAAATAATGTAGTAGAAGTTCAAGCTCCTGCCGGAATTATTAAATTAAAAATATTATCAATAAAAAAATAAATAAAAAGGATATATGGACTTTTCATATATCCTATTTTTTCGTTATGAAACATATTATAAAATATAAAAATTTGAAATTAAATATAAGATTATATAAAGTTTAATAAAGGAGATTAGTATGAAAAGAATAAGAGTTGCTGGAATTGTAGAGATGGATGATGGTTTTGCACTTATGCACAGAATTAATGTAAAACCAACACCAAATACAAATAAACCGTATGGCGAATATTATGTTTTTCCTGGAGGTGGTGTTGAAACAAAAGACAAAAATTTTGAAGAAGCTGTTAAAAGGGAGATATTAGAAGAGTTTGGAATAGAAGTTGAAGTAAAAAATCAAGTTTATTATAAAAAAATAGATAATGAAACAGAGGAATATGTATACTATTGTGTATATAAGTCTGGAATTTTTGGTACAGGAACAGGGCCGGAGTTTTCAGGAGACCCTAAATATAAAGATAGAGGAGAATATATACCAACGATAGTAAAAAAAGATAATATAAAAAACATAAGATTAATTCCAGAAAATTTTAAAGAAGAATTTATAGAGAAATTTTGTTAAAAATAAAAAAAGAATTATTTATAATATATTATTTCATAAATGACAAAACATATTAAGCAGATTAAATATAAATTGATAACAAATCTAAAGGTAAAATTTCATAAAATAAAATTTTGTTACATACATATAAAAAATTATATAAAAATTATATAAAAAATAGTGTCAAAAAAAAATTTTTATGATAGAATATAAAAAATATAAATTGGATATTTGGTTTATCTAATAAAAATAATGAAGGAGCAAAAAATGATAGCCTATAAAAGAGTTTTATTAAAATTAAGTGGAGAAGCACTAGCAGGAGATGAAGGTCATGGAATAAATCCAGATGTTGTTGGAAATATTTGTGACAAAATTAAAGAAATTGTAGAAATGGGAGTTCAAGTTTCTATAGTAGTTGGAGGTGGAAATTTCTGGAGAGGAGCAAGACAAGGGCAAAAAATGGATAGAGCAACAGCAGATTATATGGGAATGCTTGCAACAGCTATGAATGGACTTGCGCTTCAAGATGCGTTAGAAGCTAGGGGGATATACACAAGATTACAGACTGCAATAGAGATGAGAGAAATTGCAGAGCCATACATAAAAAGAAAAGCAGCAAAACATTTAGAAAGAGGAAGAGTGGTTATCTTTTCATGTGGAACAGGGCATCCATTTTTCTCAACAGATACGGCAGCAGCTTTAAGAGCAGCTGAAACAGAATCTGAAGTTATACTTCTTGCTAAAACAATAGATGGAGTGTATTCAGCAGACCCAAAAGTAGATAAAACAGCAGTAAAATATGATGAGATTTCTTATAAAGATGTATTAGCTCAAGACTTAAAGGTAATGGATTCAACTGCTACAGCTTTATGTAAAGATAATAAAATACCTTTATTAGTTTTTGCTATAAGTGAACCAGAAAATATTGTAAAAGCAATAAAAGGTGAAAAAGTAGGTACTATAGTAAGATAGAGCATTTAAAATAAAAGAAAAAGAAAGGATTGAAAGAAAATGGAATTAAATGATTTAGAAGAAAGAATGCAAAAGACAATAGGAGTTTTCCAAGATAATTTATCAGAAGTTAGGGCTGGAAGAGCTAATCCAGCAATTTTAAATAAAATAACCGTTGAATATTATGGAGTTCAAACACCAATAAACCAAGTTGCTGGTATTTCTGTTCCAGAAGCTAGAATGATAGTTATTCAACCTTGGGATGCGAGTGTATTAAAAGCAATAGAAAAAGCAATTCTTGCATCTGATATAGGATTAAATCCAAATAATGATGGAAGTGTTATTAGATTAAATTTTCCAGAGTTAACTGAGGAAAGAAGAAAAGAATTAGCTAAAGATATAAGAAAAACAGCAGAAGAAGCAAGAGTTGCTATACGTTCAATAAGAAGAGATGGAATGGAAGATGCTAAATCAAAGTGCAAGTCTTCAGAAATAACAGAAGATGAGAAAGAGACTATGGAAGAGAATATTCAAAAATTAACAGATAAATATATTTCTGAAATAGATAAATTATTAGAAAATAAAGAAAAAGAAATTATGAGTATCTAAATAGTAGGAGTAATCATGGAAGAAAAAAACATGCCAAAACATATTGCGATTATTTTAGATGGCAATAGAAGATGGGCAAAAAAAAGAAAATTACCAATAAAATTAGGACATAAACAAGGAGCAGAAACCTTAAAAAAAATTGTCAGACATGCAAATAAAATTGGACTAGAATATATTACAGTATATGCTTTTTCAACGGAAAATTGGAAAAGAAGTAAAGAAGAAGTAGATGCTTTAATGAGTTTATTAGAAAAATATTTAGAAGATTTTGCGAAAGAAGCAGATACAGAAAATATTGTTATAAGAGTATTAGGAAATATATCTGTGCTTTCAAAATCACTTCAAGAAAGTATAGAAAAAACTATAAAAAGAACAGAAAATAATACTGGAACTATTTTTAATATAGCATTAAATTATGGTGGTAGAGATGAAATAGTAAATGCAGTAAAAGAAATTTCAAGAAAAGTAAAGGATGGAGAAATTACTTTAGAAGAAATTTCAGAAAAATTAATTTCTGAAAATTTGTATACTAAAAATATTCCAGATCCAGATCTTTTAATAAGAACAAGTGGAGAATTGAGATTGAGTGGATTTTTACCATGGCAATCTGTTTATTCAGAATTTTTATTTTTAGATAAACTTTGGCCAGATTTTACAGAAGAAGATTTAGATGAAGCAATAAAAATATATGGTCAAAGAAATAGAAAATTCGGTGCGAAATAATTTGTCAAAGGATAAAAAAATGGAGAATTTAAAAAGAATAATAACAAGTTTAATTGGATTACCTATTGTAATTTGTGTTTTTATAGTAGGAAATAAGTATATAATTGATGTTATTATGGCTATTGTAGCAATAATTGGTATGAATGAGTACATAAAATGTGTATCTAACAAATCAAAAGTTATATCTTGGATAAGCTATTTAATAGTAGCAAGTATTGCTTTTATACACTTAGTACCAAAAGAATATATAGTTTTGGGATTATCAGCAATAGTACCAGTAGTACTATTAATATTGTTTTTACATGTCATAATATCAAATATGAAAATCGGTTTTGAAAATATAGCATATACATTAATTGGAATATTATATATTTTTGGATTTACAGTATTTATTCCAGTAATATATGGAATTGAAGGAGAAATATCTGGAAAAATTTTAGTTTGGTATATTATGTTTGCGGCTTGGGGAACAGATATATTTGCTTTTATAATTGGAAGAAAATTTGGAAAAACTAAGTTTAGTAAAGTAAGTCCAAATAAGTCAGTAGAAGGTTGCGTGGCAGGTATAATTGGAGCTGTAGTTACAAGTTTAATATATACATTAGCTATAAATTATTTTGGAAATTTTGATATATCATATTTAAGTATAGGAATTATATCTGCTATTTTGAGTATAATAGGTCAAATAGGAGACTTTGCAGCATCAAGTATAAAAAGATATTTTGAAGTGAAAGATTTTAGTAATTTATTTCCTGGTCATGGAGGAATGTTAGATAGAATTGATAGCGTAATGTTTATTGCACCATTTGCATATTTTTTGTTGACAATATGCTTATAGACATTTAACAAATGACTTATAGGAGGAAAAGAATTTGATTTTAGTTAATGCTATAAAAATAATATTTTTGCTAGGATTTTTAATATTTATACATGAAGGAGGACATTTTTTAGCAGCAAAGCTATTCAAAGTTAAAGTAGAAGATTTTTCAATAGGCTTTGGACCTAAAATTTTTACTAAAAAAGGAAAAGAAACAGAATACTCGATATCTGCCATTCCATTTGGGGGATATATAAAAATGGCTGGTGAATTTGAAAAAAATGATGAACCAGGTTCTTTCAATAATGCAAAAGTATTGCACAGAATATTAATTGTAGCAGCAGGACCTATGATAAATATTATTTTTGGAATTTTAGTATTTTTCATTTTGTCTGTTTTTTCTGGATATAATTTATCTACAACTGTATCTGAAATAATTCCAAATGCAAATCCTACTGGGATTGAGATTGGTGATAAAATTTTAGAAATAAATGGAGAAAAAATTAGAATAAAATCTGATATAACAGATGCTGTAAATAAATCAAATGGAGAAAAAATAAAAGTTTTAGTAAATAGAAATGGTGAAAATATAGAACTTGAAGTAATGCCTACTGAGTATAATGGAATGTATATTTTAGGAATTCAAGTAGCTTTAGCAAGTGGAAACTTCAAAGAAAGAATTTATTATGGATTTTGGGAAACAGTAGATTTTTCTTTATCAATAGGAGAAAGCTTAAAAATGCTGTTTACTGGTAATATAGGAATTGAACAAATGACAGGACCAATAGGAATTTCTAATATAGTAGCTCAAACAAGTGGTATTTATGATTTTATTTATTTATTAAGTCTGATATCATTATCACTTGGTGTTACAAACCTTCTTCCAATACCAGCTTTAGATGGGGGAAGAATTGTATTATTAATACTTGAAGGAATTCGTGGAAAAGCACTAAAAGAAGAAATAGAGTTAGGAATACAATCATTAGGTTTTGCTGTATTAATTTTATTCTCTCTTTATGTGTCTTATAATGATATACTAAGAATTTTTTAGTTATCAAAAAATTTTTATAGAGGGAAGTGTGGAAAAATGAGATGTAGAATTTGTGGGGCAAAATTGAAAAAAGAAGGAGATATTTGTACTAATTGCTACAAAAAATATCAAGAGGAAGAAGACTTAAAAAAAGATGTTAATGAAAGATTAGTTGTAAAAAGAAAATATTCAATAGCATATTTGATATTAAAATACACTTGGTTAATAATTATTTTTGCTTTTTCAACTTTTGGTTGTTTTGCTTTTGGTAATGTTTTAGAAGGTTTTGGTTGTATTTTAATTTTATTAATAGTTTTAGGAATATTATTATTTTTAGATAAAAGAATATCCCTTGCAACTAAAGCAGTTTTATATGATAAAAAAATTGTTTATACTTTTAAATTTTTATTTTTTGATACAGAAAAAACAGTTAAATATTCAGATTTGGCAGATATAACATATTTCCAAACTTTTTCTCAAAAAAGATTTGGATATGGAGATTTATGCGTATATGCGAAAGGGGCAATTCCGGGAACAACTATATTTAACGGATTTCAACTTAAAAATGTAGAAAATGTTGATGAAGTTTTAAACCAAATAGGAGAAGTAGTTGGAAAAATTGAAAATTAGGAAGTAAGAGGCAGACTATGCAAAAATATATAAAAGAAGTTTTCAATGATTATAATTTAGAAAATAATTTAATAGATACAAAAATTGAGAATATAAATTTATATAAAAAAACAAATAAATTGCAAATTAAAGTAGTATCGTCTAAACAAATAAGTATTAAAGAAATAGAAAGTTTTGAAGAGTACTTAGTAAACAGGTTTAAAGTAAATAAAGCATTTATAGATATAAATTATGAAGATGGAATTATTATAAATTCATCTATTGAAAGTGATTGGAAGGATATAATTAGATATATTGCAAAAAAAGAACCTGTAGGAAAAGCTATTTTAAATAATAGTACAGTAAGTGTAAATAATTCAAAACTAACTGTTAACTTATTTATGAGAGGTGCTGCTTTTTTAATAGCACAAAAATTTGATAAAGGATTAGAACATTTATTATTAAATTTATATAATAAGCAATATGAAATAGAGTTTATAGAAATTTTTTCAGTAGAAGATGAAAAAAAACTTATTGAAAAAAGAGATGAAGAAGAAAGAAAAGCATTGATAGAACTTGAAAAACAGGCTTTGATTGATATTGAAACAAGAAAAGAAGAGAAAAGATTAGAAGCTGAAAAAGAAAAACAAAGAAAACAAGAAGAGGAAGAACGTTTAAAAGAAAATTTGAGAAAACAAAATCCAGAACTAGCAGCTAAAATAGAAGCATATCAGAATAAAGATCCAGAAATGCAAGGTGAGGAATCTCCTTTAATTTATGGAAGAAGTTTAACTATAAGAACAGATCTTGTGAAAATTGATGATATTCCAACAGAAGAATCAACAGAATTAAAGGTTTGTGTTGATGGTGAGATTTTAAGTGGATCAATTGATTCAAGAGAAATTAAAAATGAAAAAGTTATACTTATGTTTAATCTTTTTGATGGAACAAGTACAATAGCTTGTAAAGCTTTTTTGGAAAAAGAAAAATTAAAACCAATTAAAGATAGAATTTCAAAAGCAAAAGGTTTAAGAATTGAAGGTGTAGTAAAATACAGTCCATATTCTAAAGAAGTGGAAATAATGGCAAATACTATTTTAGAATCTACTGGAATAAAAAAAGAAAAAAGAATGGATAATTCTGATATAAAGAGAGTTGAACTTCACATGCATACACAAATGAGTCAAATGGATGCAATAACACCTTGTGCAGATTTATTAAAAAGAGCAATAAGTTGGGGATGGAAATCTATTGCTATTACAGATCATGGAGTAGTTCAGAGTTTTCCAGAAGCTCATAAATTTTTAGAAAAAACAGGAGCAGATTTAAAAGTTATTTATGGAGTAGAGGCATATTTTGTTCCAGATAAAGATCCATGTGTTGTAAATTCTAAAAATCAATCTATTGATACAGAATATTGTGTGTTCGATTTGGAAACTACAGGTATTTCACATATAACAGAAAAAATTACAGAAGTTGGTATAATAAAGATAAAAAATGGAGAAATAATCGATACTTTTGAATGTTTTGTAAATCCTGAAAAACCAATACCGCCAAAAGTTGTTGAAGTAACTCATATTACAGATGATATGGTAAAAGATGCTGAAACTATAGATAAAGTAATGCCTAAAGTACTAGAATTTATGGGTGATTCTGTTTTAGTTGCACATAACGCAGATTTTGATATTGGTTTTATGAAATATAATTGTGAACAATTAGGTTTAAAATTTGAATATACTCATATAGATACTTTGCGTTTGGCAAAAGCAATATTTCCAGAATTTACAAAATATAAACTAGGAATTATCGCTGATAAATTAGGCATAAAAGTAGATGTAGCACATAGAGCTTTAGATGATGTAAAAACTTTAGTTGCGGTATTTAAAGAAATGATAGAAAGGGCAAAAGATAAAAAGGCAAAAACTATAGATGATTTTGATAATGTTTTTGAAACAGATTTTAAAAAACTACCTTCATATCATGCTATTATACTAGCAAAAAACTATATTGGATTAAGAAATCTTTATAAATTAATATCATATTCTCATTTAAATTATTTTTATAAAAAACCTAGAATTTTAAAAACTATGTTTAATAAATATAGGGAAGGTTTAATACTGGGAAGTGCTTGTGAGGCAGGAGAACTCTATAGAGCTATAGTTGCAGGAAAATCTGATGAAGAGTTAGAAGAAATTGCAAGTTATTATGATTATTTAGAAATTCAACCTTTAAGAAATAACGAATATATGATTAGAGAGGGTATTGTTGAAGGAGAAGAAAAATTAATTGAATTTAATAAAAAAATAGTCGAATTAGGTGATAAATTAAATAAATTAGTTGTTGCCACATGTGATGTTCATTTTATGGATCCACAAGATGAGGTTTATAGAAGAATTCTTCAAGCTGGACAGAAATATGACGATGCTGATAATCAAGCTCCTTTATATTTGAGAACAACAGAAGAAATGCTTAAAGAATTTGAATATTTAGGAAAAGAAAAAGCTTATGAAGTGGTAGTAACAAATACTAATTTAGTAGCAGATATGTGTGAAAAAATAAAACCTATTTCACCTGAAAAATGTCCACCACATATTCCAGGATGTGAGCAAATGATAAAAGATATTGCTTACAAAAAAGCACATGAATTATATGGAGATCCACTTCCAGAAATTGTTCAAACAAGACTTGATAAAGAATTAGATTCTATAATAAAAAATGGATTCTCAGTTATGTATATTATTGCTCAAAAATTAGTATGGAAATCAAATGAAGATGGCTATATAGTAGGATCTAGAGGTTCTGTTGGTTCATCTTTTGTAGCAAATATGACAGGAATTACAGAAGTAAATTCTCTTAGACCTCATTATAGGTGTCCAAATTGTAAATATTCAGATTTTACAGATTATGGAGTAAAAAATGGTTTTGATCTTCCAGACAAAAATTGTCCAAAATGTGGGCATAAATTAGATAAAGATGGTATGGATATACCATTTGAAACTTTTTTGGGATTTAATGGTGATAAAGAGCCTGATATTGACTTAAATTTTTCAGGAGAATATCAAGCTAAAGCTCACAAATATACTGAAGTAATATTTGGAAAAGGAACAACTTTTAAAGCTGGAACTGTTGGTACAGTTGCAGACAAAACAGCTTTCGGGTATGCTAAAAATTATTTTGAAGAAAGAAACATACATAAACCAAATGCTGAAATAGCTAGAATTTCAGCAGGATGTGTTGGAGTAAAAAGAACTACAGGACAGCATCCAGGAGGTATTATAGTTGTACCAAAAGGACGTGAAATTTTTGAATTTACACCTGTACAACATCCTGCAGATGATCCAAAATCAGATATTATAACAACTCATTTTGACTATCACTCTATAGATCAAAACTTATTAAAGCTAGATATATTAGGGCATGATGATCCTACGGTTATAAGAATGCTTTATGATTTAACAGGGATAGATCCAACAAAAGTTCCTTTAGATGATAAAGAAACTATGAGCATATTTAGTTCAACAAAAGCTTTAGGGGTAACACCTGAACAAATTAATTCAGAAGTTGGAAGTTTTGGAATCCCAGAATTTGGAACTAAATTTGTAAGAGGGATGCTAGTTGATACAAGACCAACAACTTTTGCAGAACTTATTAGTATATCAGGACTTTCACATGGAACTGATGTGTGGCTTAATAATGCACAGGAACTAATAAACCAAGGTACAGTTACTTTAAGCGAAGCAATAGGTTGTAGAGATGATATAATGGTATATTTAATGAAAAAAGGTTTAGAACCAAATCATGCTTTTAAAATAATGGAAACGGTTCGTAAAGGTAAGGCATTAAAAGATCCAGAAAAATGGGCTGAATATGTAAAGATGATGCAGGAACATGATGTTCCAGATTGGTATATCAAATCTTGTGAAAAGATAAAATATATGTTTCCTAAAGCACATGCTGCAGCTTATGTAACAAATGCTTTTAGAATTGCTTGGTTTAAAGTTCATAAACCAATGGCCTATTATACAGCATACTATACAATAAGGGCAGATGAATTTGATAGTGAATGTATGATATTCGGAAAAGAAAAAGTAAAAGCTAAAATGAAAGAAATTGATAATGCAGGAAATGCAGCAACAGTAAAAGATAAAAATATGTATTCAATTCTAGAAATAGTACTTGAAATGTATGAAAGGGGAATAAAATTTTTGCCAATAGATTTATATAAATCTCATAGTACAAAATTTCTTATGGAAGAAGATGGAATAAGACCACCACTTAATAGTATTCCTGGACTTGGAACAATAGCAGCAGAAGGAATTTATAAAGCAAGATTAGAAGAACCTTTTGAGTGTATAGAAGATATGCAGTCTCGTTCTAAAATTGGAAAATCAGTAACTGAACTTTTGGATAAATTTGGATGCTTAAAAGGAATGACAAAGTCTAACCAATTAAGCTTATTTGTATAAATAAAGGAGAATATATGTTATATATAGTAGAAACTATAGGAATAAAATACATAGTTATATATTGTATAGTTATAAATTTAATAGGGTTTTTAGCAATGGGAATTGATAAGTATAAAGCAAAAAGAAATTATTGGAGAATTCCAGAAGGAACTTTGATGATGCTTGCAGTTTTAGGTGGAGGAATTGGAACGATTTCTGGCATATATGTTTTCAGACATAAAACTAAAAAAATGAAGTTTACTGTTGGTATGCCAACAATATTAATTTCGGAAATAGCTATAATAATTTATTTGTTTATAAAATTTTAAATTTTATAGTAAAATTTTATTATAATCAAATTGTAATAAAAATTAAATATAAATGAAACATAAAACCGTTATAAATTGTTAGAGTAGCAATGCTTTTACCAAATTATGACGGTTTTATAAAATTTTATTTATAAGCTTGTTTAAAAAAAGTCTATATGATATAATTATCAAGAATTTAGGAAGATTAAATTGCTAAAGGATGTAGAAATGGAGAAATATTATGTTTGAACAATTATTATTCAATTTATTAGCAGTATCATTGTTTATAATAATATTCTTTAAGATAATAAGAAAAAATGATGGTAATTATATATTTATATTAGTTCTTCAAACAATAGGAATTATAGTAAGTTTTTTAGAGATTTTAAATAAAATTAATGAAAGTATTTTAGGAGGGACAATAAGATATGTATTTTCTATCGTTATTCCTTTATTAATAATTTTTATAGAAATAAGAGGAATAAATTTTTCAGAAATATTAAGTGTTATAGCAGCTAAATTTTTTATGTTAATAGGAGATACTAAAACTGCAAAATCAATTTTACTTAAGTTAGTAACAAAATATCCAGAGAGTTATTTAGGACATAAATTACTTGCAGAATGTTATGAAAAAGAAGGTGGAATGAGAAGAGCTATTGATGAATATGTAACATCTGTAGATATAAATAAAAAAGATTATAAATCTTATTTCAAAATAGCAGATCTTTTAAGAGATTTAGGAAAAAAAGATGAAGCAATACAAATGCTTGAAACTTTAGTAAAAACAAAACCAGATTGTTATGAAGCTTCAATATTGCTAGGTGAACTTTTATGTGAGCAAGAAAGATTTAAAGAAGCTGCAAATGTATATAATGAGGCTTTAAGATATAAACCAGCAGATTTTGATTTATATTATAATTTGGGTATAGTATATACAAGATTAAGCGACTTTCAAATGGCAAAAGAAATGTATGAAAAGGCAGCAGCAATAAATCATAGAATGTATGGGGCAAATTATAATTTAGGATTAATAGCTTTTATACAAAGAGATTATGATACAGCAGAAAAATATTTCGAAAAAAGTTTATATGGTGAGCTAGAAGCAATGTCTTATTATCAACTTGCTAAAATATATGTATATAAAGGTGAAAAAGATAAAGCAATAACATTTTTAAATAAAGCAATTGAGCTGGATCCAAAACTTTTGCAATTGGCCAATAAGGAAAAAACATTTAAAAAGATAAAGGAATATATAACTGTTTCAGTTAAGATGGATGATACTGTAAAAGTAGCAAAAGCAGATGAAGTAGAAGAGTTTGAAGCAAGAAGAAGTATTATTTTAAAACAGCAAGAAGAAATTGCTAGAAAATACTTAGATGATACACTTAAATTGATTGAAGAAATGAGTGAAAATTCATCAAAGCAAAAAGTTGATGAAAAAGTAGACTATATATTTAATAAAGAAAAAAGAAAAAAAGAAAAGATACAAGAAGATAAAGAGTTAGAAGAAAAAATAAAGAAAAAGGAAAAAGAACAAAGACAAAAAGAACTTGGAAATAATTAAGCAATAACTAAAGATGAATTTGTTCACTAAGACTTGTTTATAATTTATAATATGTAATAATAAATCTTTATAATACATATTATTAAATAAAATAATAAAAAAGTAATTTGTAATTACAAGATAAAATAATAGAGAGGAAAAGGTGTGAATAGTATGGAAAAAAAGTCAATAACTGTTGTTGGTGGAGATTTAAGAATTGTAAAACTTATTGAAATGTTAATTAATGATGGGTATAAAGTATATACTTATGCATTAGAAAATTCAGAAGAATTATTAAGTTTTGATAGTGTGGAAATGTGTCCAACTTTAGAGGAAGCAGTAAGTTACTCTAAAGTTATTGTAGGACCAGTACCACTTTCTAGTGATAGAAAAAGACTTTCAGCTCCATTTGGTAGAAATTATGTTGAATTACCAGATTTTGTAAAAGCATTAAAGGGAAAGTATTTAATTGCAGGAAATATAGGAATAAAAGATGAATTAGATGAAAAAGGAATACAATTTACAGATTTACTAAAAAGAGAAGAATTTTCAGTATTAAATACAATAGCAACAGCAGAAGGAACTATTCAAATTGCTATGGAAGAAACTCAAAGAACAGTACATGGTTCAAACGTATTAGTTATGGGATTTGGAAGAATAGGAAAAGTTTTAGCAAAAATGCTAGATGGAATTGGAGCAAAAGTATATTGTGAAGCAAGAAAAAATGAAGATATTTCTTGGATAAAAGCATATGGATATAATCCAATTCATTTAAATGACTTAAATGAGAACTTGGGAAAATTTGATATTATAATAAATACAATACCTTTTCAAATATTAGATTCAGAAAGATTAGATTTAATAAAAAAAGAAGCTGTAATTGTTGATTTAGCTTCTAATCCTGGAGGTGTAGATAGAAGAGCTGCAAGGGAAAAAGGGCTAAAAGTTATTTGGGCATTATCTTTGCCTGCTAAAGTAGCACCACTTACTTCAGCTGAATTTATTAAAGAAACACTATATCACGTATTAAAAGAATTATAATAATTAATTAAAACTTATAAACGGAGGATAAAATGACAATATTACAAGCTTTAATATTAGGGATTGTGCAAGGACTAACAGAGTTATTACCAATATCTAGTTCAGCACACCTTAATATAATACCATGGATTTTTGAGTGGACTAAGAATCCTGATTTTGTTGCAGATTTTAACGGATCTTTTGATGTAGCACTTCATTTTGGAACTTTAATAGCAATAGGATTATTTTTTTTCAAAGATTGGATAACACTTATAAAGGCTGGATTTAAAAAATTAGTAAAAAAAGAAGATTCAACAGATGGAAAAATGTTTTGGTATTTAGTTATAGCAACAATACCAGCTGGGATTTTGGCATTAGTATTAGATAAAATATCTGAAATGATAGTTGGAGATAATTTTAAATTAGAAATGGGATTAATAGCAATAGCATTAATCGTGATGGGAATTATTTTAGCTATTGTTGATAAAAAATCAAAGAATAAATATAAGTATGAAGACATAAATTTTAAACAATCAATGCTTGTTGGAATTTCACAAGCTATTGCAGCAGCTTTTCCAGGAGTATCACGTTCAGGTATAACAATGACTGTAGCAAGGGCTTTGAAAATAGAGAGAGAAAGTGCTGCAAAATTCTCATTTCTTTTATCAACACCAATAGTTGCAGCAGCTGTTTTGGTAGATGTAGGAAAGTTTGCATTAACATCTATGTCATTTTGGATTGGAGTAATAGCAAGTTTTATAGTAGGCTTAATTGTAATAAAATTTTTAATGAATTACTTAAAAAAGGGTAGTTTTAAAATATTTGCAATATATAGAGTTATACTTGGTTTAATAATATTGGGATTAATTTTTGTGAGGTAAGAGATAAATAATTAAAACTAACTAATAACAATATAAGATAAAATAATAAAAAACAAAGGATGGTGTAAGATATGGCTAGTGGAAAACATGCTGGAAATCCTCGTGATTTTGAAAATGAAAGCAATTATACTAATTATGATAATAATTTAGGTAATGATTATAGTGATTATTATGATGATGAAGAAGAATTTAACTATAGAAAATTATTTATAATTTTAGGAATAATTGTTGTAATAATAGTAGCAGGGATTTTGGTATATAAATTTGTTTTCAATAAGGAAAAGGAAGTTGAAGAAACTCCTGCACAAGAAACTAAAGCAGAGATGATTAAGACTTTAGAGGGATATGATGTTTTAGGGAAAGTAGTTATAGATAAAATAAATGTTGACCAATACATATTAGATTCAGTAGAAGGTGATGCACTAAAATATGGCATTGGAAAAATATATGGAGGAAGCTTAAATAATTATGGTAATTTATGCTTAATAGGACATAATTATAATGAAATTTTTGCTAGGCTTTCAGAATTAGAAATTGGTGATGAAATTACTTTAGTTGATGATGAATTAGCAGAAACTAAATATAGAGTAACAGAAAAGTTCTCTATTGAACCAGATAATCTAGAATGCATGCTTCAACCTGAGGATAAAATAGAACTTACCTTAATAACTTGTGAAAGTGGAGCAACAACGAGGCTTGTTGTAAAAGCAGAAGAAATAAATGAGATTACAGAAGATACTGAAGTGGAAAAAAATACAGTAGATAATTCAGTACAAGATTCAGAAGAAAATGTATAAAGGAGCTGAAAAATGAAAAAAGGTATATTTCAAATTTTATTAATATTATTAATAATGACTTTAGTAATGTTAACAATTGGCATAACAGAGGTAAATGCAGACAGTAAAGCCGGAATTAATTGTCCAGGTTCTGTAAAAAAAGGTGAAAATTTTTCAGTATCTTTGATTTTGCCATCAAATGCTTATGCTGCTGAAAGTACAATAACAGTAAAATTTAGTGATGGAACAACATCTACTGCAAGATTAGTATTTTATAGTGGAATGAGTAATTTTCCAAATAGTGTAACTTTTAATGCAAAGGTTGAGGGAACAGCAACTGTTACTGCTTCGGCAATAATAATTTCTGATTCAGCTGGAAATACTGTTGAAAATGGAGGCTCAAAATCACAAACTTTAAATATAGAAAGTAATACACCAACACCTCCATCACAAGAACCATCTAATCCTTCAACTCCAAGTACTCCAACAGATAATAACAACAATAATAATCAAGTTTCATTTACATCTGTAAATGAAACTGTATATGCTACAACAAATTGTAATATTAGGCAAAGTTATTCTACTAATAGTGCAAAATTGGGACAGGTAAGTCAAGGAACAGCACTTAAGAGAACAGGTGTAGGAAATAATGGCTGGTCAAGAATAGAATATAATGGTCAAACAGCATATATATCAAGTCAATATGTTACAACAACAGCACCAGCTAAGGAAGAAGTTAAATTTACAGATGTAAATGAAACTTTATATGCAACTCAAAGCTGTAATTTAAGACAAAGTTGGTCAACAGATAGTGAAAAAGTTGGATATTTGACAGAAGGACAAGAAGTTACAAGAACTGGTGTTGCAGATAATGGCTGGTCAAGAATAAAATATAATGGAAAAGAGGTTTATGTTGCAACAAGATTATTAACAAAAGAAAAACCAGATGAAACAAGCGAAAATGAAGTTAATAATACTATAACTAACGAAATAGTAGATGAAAATCAAACTGATTTAGAAATAATTCAATCAGAAATAGGTGTAATTCCTGATGTAGGAAATAATATTGCTGTAACTACTTATTTTATAGTAACAGTATTGGCAATAGGTTTAGTATGCGGAGGAATTTATTATATTAATATAAATAAAAAAGATAAGGATGTATAATAATGTCAGAAATAATTAACGGAAAAGAACTTTCTAAAAAAATAAAAAAAGAATTAAAAGAAAAAGTAAAAGAATTAAAAGAAAAAGGAATAAATCCTAAACTTGCTGTAATAATGGTAGGAGATGATGCTGGATCACAAGTTTATGTAAGAAATAAATCAAAGGCTTGTGAAAAAGTTGGAATAGAATTTGAAGAATATTTATTTGATGATAAATTACAAGAAAAAGAGTTATTACAACTTATTGAAAAATTAAATTTAGATGATTCTGTACACGGTATTTTACTACAGAGTCCTGTTCCAAAACATATAGATATAAATAAAGCATTTAGAACAATTTCACCAGATAAAGATGTTGATGGATTTAATCCTATAAATGTTGGAAATCTAAGTATAGGAGAAGATGCTTTTATATCCTGTACACCATATGGGATAGTAAAAATGTTAGAAGAATATAATATAGAAACAGTTGGAAAAAAAGCAGTAATTTTAGGAAGAAGCAATATTGTAGGAAAACCAATGATACAATGTATGTTAAATAAAAATTCAACTGTTACTGTATGTCATTCAAAAACAAAAGATATAGAAGAGGAAGTAAAAAGAGCAGATATAGTGATTGCTGCCATAGGAAAACCTAAATTTGTGAAAGCGCACATGGTAAAAGAAGGAGCTGTAGTAATTGATGTAGGAATTAATAGATTAGAAGATGGTACTATTTGTGGGGATGTTGATTATGATGAAGTTTCTAAAAAAGCAAGTTACATAACTCCTGTTCCAGGTGGAGTAGGACCAATGACTATTGCAATGCTTTTAAGTAATCTAGTTAAAGCTGCTAAAAAAAGTTTATAATTTTAATTTAAAACTAAGGGGGCATAGAATTTTCTATGCTCTTTTTATGTAATAGGAAAATTACTTGAATTTATATTATATATACTTTTACACTAATTTATTTCATAAATTTACTATCAGAACTAAGAAAAAATTGTATAAAATTTTTATTTTGAAATTAAGGAGGAATTTTTATTGATTGATGAATATGAAGTATGGTTATCAAATATAAATATTAGTAATAAAAGAAAAATAGAGTTATTAAAAAAATTTAGAACTGCAAAGAAAATTTGGAATTTGGATAAAAAATCTTTAGAAAAATTAGATTTAAAAGAAAGTGAGATTAATAATATTTTAGAAAATGAAGAAAAGAGAAATTTAGAAAAGTATGTAAATTATATGGTAAAACATAATATTTTATTAGTTTCATGTTTTTCTGAAAAATATCCAGATAGTTTAAAGTTTATAGATAATAGACCTGTTTTCTTATATATTCGCGGAAATATTGAAAATTTATATGAAGATTGCATTGCAATAGTTGGTTCTAGAAATGCAAGTATTTATGGTAGAAATGTTGCAAGAAAAATAGCTAAAGAACTTGCAGATAGAAATATAAATATAGTAAGTGGACTTGCAGCTGGGATTGATAAATTTGCACATTTAGGAGCATTAGAAAGTAAAACAGGTAAAACAATAGCTGTACTTGGTACAGGAATTTCTGACAATGAAATATATCCTTTTGAAAATAAAAAACTTTTTGAAAATATTCTAGAAAGTAAAGGGACTATAATTTCAGAATTTAAATTAGGAACTAAGCCACTAAAATATAATTTTCCATTACGAAATAGAATTATTAGTGGATTATCAAAAAAATTAATTGTTGTTGAAGCTGCCCAAAATAGTGGGAGTTTAATAACTGCAGATTTTGCGTTAGAACAAGGAAAAGATATTTATGCTGTACCAGGAAATATAACTTCTGAAAATTCTGTGGGGACTAATGAATTAATAAAACAAGGAGCTTATTTATTTAATAAAATAGATGATTTATTTTAAAATGAGGT
>DSLMC04102__coassemble_725_pt1 | contig 45522 bp, 36 predicted proteins | sample DSLMC04102__metabat2_low_PE_001 | metagenome-assembled genome bin DSLMC04102
TTATATTTTTTTAACTAATTTTATAAGGTTTAAAATACAAAAGTAAAATGAGGTAATTATGAAATTTATAACTAGAATACGAATATTTTTTAAAAGATTAAAATATACCAGGAAAAAGTTAGAAAAGACAGTTTTTGCTTTACCAATACAAGAAGTAGAAATATTGCAAGATAAAACAGAAAATGAAGGATTAATTGATATAGCTAACAGAGAAAAATTCGAAATTATAAATGTAAGTGAAAAACTAAAAAAATATATAAATAAATATATATTGTATGAGAAAAATATAAATAGAGAAATTAGAAAATGTGATATAAAAGAAATTATTAATTTAATAAAAAAGAGGAATGAAGTAAGAGTTAATACTTTAAGAATAAATGCAGATATCGCAGATGAATTATTTGTAATTCTTGAAAATAATTTAGAGGAAAATATGTCATTAGGTGAAGTAGAAATAGATATATCAAATAAAGGCTTTAAAATAAAAAAATTTATAGAAAGTCATAATAAAATTTCATGTATATTAAAATTTAAAATATTATCATTAGAAGATTTGAGAACTGAAGAATTTGATTTTCTACATAGTAGATACGGTATTATATATATTTATGCAAATGAGGAATATTATTTAGATGAATTATTAGAGACAATTCAAAAATTAGAAAAATTTATTCCAAAGGAAAATAAAAATGACTTAGAAACAGTAAAAAAAATATTAAAGCTTATATCGAATACTTTTGAATTATATGAGCCTAAAAGCTATGAAATGAAGAAAAAAAGTGTATTTTTAGTGAATGGAGAAACTTTAAAATTACCAAATTTTAAAGTAGTAGAAAATACATCGAATTATTCAAGTATAAGAAATATATTTTCAAGTGGAAAAGCGAACGAAATAGGATTAAAAAGAATTTGCAAAGAAACTTTAAAACTTGCTAAGTTTAATGTAATAGAAACAATAGAGTCTTTTACTAATACAATAAAAAGATATGATTTAGTAATAGATAATATAAAATATAGAATAGAAATTAAATCAAATAAAATAGAATTAGTTAAATAAAGAATTATATTAATTAAAAAAGAAAAGTAATAAAGATGCAAAAAAATATAAAAAAGTCTTGACAAATAAAAATATATATTTTATAATTTATACTTGTCAGAGGGAAATATATGCAGGTGTAGTTCAATGGTAGAATTCCAGCCTTCCAAGCTGGCTATGCGGGTTCGATTCCCGCTACCTGCTCCAATAAAAAACTTACGAGTTATAAAATGCTCGTAAGTTTTTTTAAAGAGTTAAAATTCTAAAAATATTTAATGAAAAAATATTTAGTTAATTTAGGTGTTATTTTATTTTCCCTTATAAATTCAATTTTAAAGCCAAGCTTTTTATAAAATTCTGGAGCTTGAAAATTATATGTGGTTAAATTTATATTTTCAAATTCTTTATCTTTAAAATATTCTTCCACTTTTTTTACTAATTTAGTACCGATTTTTTTATTACGATAATTTTTAAGTATAATAAGATCACTAATATAAACTTCTTTATAATAAGAATGTCCTGTAATTATACCAACAATTTTATTATTATCTTTTGCAATAAAATTAAAAGAATTATAATTGCAAATTATATTGTTATTAATAGCATATTTATTAAATTCTGAATCTATTATTTTATATATTGTTTTATCTAAATTTTCTTTATATTCTATAGTTATCATTATATCCCTCCTTATAATTAAAATAATAATATCCCATAAAAAAATGGGATATATTAAACTATTTATTATTTTCAGAATTTTGTTCTGAGCTTTTTAATCTTGTTTTATAAAATCTGTAAACAAAAATACAAAATACAATTATTATTAAAATTAATACGATATGTGAAACCTCATCTAAGAAACTCAAAATATAGTCTTTTTTATCACCTGCAAAAGCTCCAACACATACTAAAACAGTATTCCAAATAGCACTACCAACAGTGGTATATGCAATAAATTTTACAAGTTTCATTTCACTCATTCCTGCTGGAATACTTATTAAACTTCTAACAACTGGTATAAATCTACAGAAAAATACAGTTTTATTTCCTTTCTCATCAAACCATTTATCTGCTGATTCAATATCTTCTGGTTTTACTCTCAAAAGTTTTCCATATTTACTTGTTACTATTTTAATAAGTCTATCTTTATTTAATATTTTTCCGATGTAATATAATACGATAGCGCCTATTACAGATCCTATAGTTGAAGCAATTATAACTCCCAAAATTGTCATATTACTACTTGTGGTCATAAATCCACCAAATGTTAAAATTAGTTCACTAGGAATAGGTGGAAATATATTTTCAATTAGAATAAGTAAACAAATTCCTATATAACCATAGTTATTCATTATTTCAATAATTAAATTTTCCATTAGTTTTCTCCTTTAAAAAATTTTACAGTAAACGTATTATATCATTAAAAAAAATAATAATCTACTTAAAATATATTTTTTTGTTAAAATTTTATTAAGAAAAATAGATAGTTTGATTTATTAATGATATAATAAAAACGAAGGAGGAAGTGATATGAGTATTTTTCTCAGAAAATGATGAGAATACAGTTTTATTAATAGATACTTGGGAAAATCAAGCGGCATTAGATATTCATCATAAATCACCAATGATGAAAAAAAATAGCAAATTTAAGGGGGAAATACGAATTGAAAATGAGAGTTGAACAATATATTCCTAATTTTAATGGCAAAGATTTTGAATCAGTTATAAGAGAGAGAACAGCAACAAGAAAATTTAAATAAAAAATAGTTTCTAAAGAGAAATTAGAAAAAATTTTAGAAGCTGGTAAATTAGCACCAACAGCTAAAAACATATAACCTCAAAAAATATATGTAGTACAATCATAGTTGCAACACATATGATATTGGAAGTAACTAATATTGGAATTGACATATTTGGATAGAGATGTTTGACATAGAAGCTTTAAAAAAGGAATTTAAAAGAAAATCTTGAACCTATATGTTTAATTCCATTAGGTTATGCATCAGAAGATTATACTGGAAATCCTATGCATAATCAAAGAAAAGATTTGGAAGATATAGTAGAATATATATAATTGAATTTTATAATGGAGAAAATTTATGGAGAAGTTAGAAAGCTTTGAAAAAGCACTTCAAGATATTTTAGATGAGTATAATAATTTAGGTAAAGAATTGGAAAAATTAAGAAACGAAGGAAAATCAAAAACTACAAAATTTAGAGAATTGTTAAGTAAAAAATTAGTTTATAGTATTATTATTACTATATTTAAAAGATATAATCTTATAGAGAAGTAATATATTCATTGTGGTTAAATAGTGTTATACAAAATTTTAAATCTTGAAAAAGTATAAATTTTTATGTATAATAATATTATAGTTATTGCGGGTATAATTTAGTGGTAGAATGTCATGCTTCCGACCTGATAGCGCGAGTTCGATTCTCGCTACCCGCTCCACTCTGGCTGGTTTTCAGTGGTTTTCAAAGTTTTTGAACGGTTTTGAAAATGCTGATAAATCAGCTTTTTTACTTTCAATGGTTTTGAATGTTTTTGAGTGATTTTGAGTAATTCTCAACAAATTACCCAACAAATAAAAATCTGTTGGGTAAAAAGGTGCCATTTTGTTGGGAAGTAACTTATGTAGTTCACTTGTATCAATAGTTATACAAGTTGGGAAAAATGGATAAAAAGTGATTTTTTGACAGTAAAACTGTAAAAGTGGAGTGCAGGTGGGAGAAAAAAGGAAATGAATAGTTTTGAATGTTGCTAAATGTGAATAAATTAACAAATAAATGACTACCACTTGCTTAGACTATGTTTCAAAATAAAATTTAGGAAGTAAACTTTCTAAAAAAACACTAAAAATGACATGTTTTTTTATATAAAATGATTTAAACATTCTTGTATGATGAAAATCAAAAAAATTGCATTTTTATATATTATTGATAAATAATTAACCGTTATTTTCGAATATATTGAAAAATATTTATTTTTTGATATAATATATTGGAAAATTATAATTGGAGTTTTTTATGAAAAAATGTGAGATATGTGGATATGAAAATATAGATAACAATTTAATGTGTAAGCAGTGCGGAAACTCATTAGAAAATAGTTTATTTATTAATGAAATTGATAATGTTATTGAAAAACAGAGATATGAAAAAGAAAAAAATAACGAAAAAAAGCGTGGTAAATTATTCGGTTTTAGAAGTGATAAACTATATAAAAAGGTTATTGCAACATTTTATTATTTTTATATGTTGTGTATTACTATAGGATTTCTTTCTGTAATAAAGATAAATAAAAGAGATGATGTTTTACTAACAATATATATAATATTAATTTTTCATTCGCCATGGATATTATTTTCAGATTATAAGTTTTCAAAAAATATAAGAAAAATACCACTTTTAAGAAAAAGAAATATTTTTTATAATATATTGTTTTATATTGTTTTTACAATGTTTTATATGATGTTGTTATTAGTGTTAGTGTAGAGGAGAAAAAATGGAAGAAGATAAGAAAAAGTTATTTGAATATTTGAGAGAAATATTTAAACTAAAGACAAGAGTAGTGACAGATTATAATAAGTATGAAAAAAATATTGATATAGATTCATTTAAAAATACTTATAAAGATTTTGCATACATTCATGGATTTACAAATAATATTTCAGAAAATGAAGAATATTTTGTTTTGAAATATATAGTAGATGAATTTGAATATCCTCAAGTACCTAATGAAATAAAAGATTATTTGGATATAACTGAAAATGGAATGGAATTAAAAAAAGATGATAATATTCCAGAAAATATTCAAAATTTATTTAAAAATTATAATAATGATTATAATGACGTGTTGAAAAAGAATAGTATAATTAGAAAATATAATGAGTTGTATGAATATTTTTACAACCTTCATAAGAAAATAACAGATTTTGAAGAAAAAATTGAAGTGGTATTATGTAAGGGACTTTTAATATATAAAAATGATGAAATTTTAAAAAATCCATTAAGAAGACATGTTTTTGAGGCTCCATTAAATATTGAAATAAATCAAGCAACCAATACTATTTTCTTGAAAATGGATAGAGATAATAAATGTAATTTGGAATGTAATTTTTTGTCATCATTAAAAGGATTTAGATTAAAAAATCAAAATGCTATTTATGATTTAAAAGAACAAATAATCGATAAATATGTAGGAAATGAAATTATAGATTTCGACTCTCTATATATTGATTATTTAAATAATGCATATTTTAAAACTGAATATGTTGAAGAAGGTTTTTACACAGAATTCGAAAAAGATAAATGTTATATATTTAATAAGGATGCAATTGTAGTTAGAAAGAAACAACCTACTATTTGGTTAGATGATATAAATACAATATTAAAACATATTGAAGAAAATGGTGAATTAAAATTAGATAATAAAATAGTAGATTTGATTTTAGAAAAAGATGAGGAAAATTTAAAAAAGTTATTAGAATCAGAAAAAGATGATTTTAGAATATTATTTCCATTACCATCAAATGATGAACAATTTAAAGTTGTGAGTCAAACTCAAAACAGTAATATTGTTCTAGTGCAGGGTCCTCCAGGAACAGGAAAGTCCCATACTATAACTAATATGATTTCAACCTATGTAGCAAATGGAAAAAAAGTGTTAGTAACAAGCGAAAAATCTAAAGCGTTAGAAGTTGTAAAAGAAAAATTGCCAGATCAAATTAAAGATTTAAGTATGACATTATTAAATGATACAAATACAGATAAAGAATTAGTAAAATCTGTGCAATGTGTTCTTGAGAAGTATAAAGAAAAAGCTTTTTTAAATGAATATAAAGATAGAATAAATAAAATAGAAAACAAGTTAGATGAAACTATTACAAAATATCAAAAAAATTATAAAGAAATAATTGATATTTTAAGTAATAACGTTATAGATAATAAAGAAGAAATTAATAAATTAGTTAAGATAGAATTAAAAGGTTATAAATTAGTTGATATAGCTAAATACTTAGAAAAGAATAGAGAACAAGATATTATTTTTGATAAGAATAATTATAACAATTTAAATTTTGATAAGGATTTATTATATAAAATTAATCCTATAGCAGAAGAATTAAACGAAAATAAAAAATATGTTTTTGACAGGGAATTTGACTTACCTAGGGATTTGAATTTTGAAGAATTAATTGAAACAATACAAAAAGTTAATTCTATAGAACAATCTTTGATTGATAGATCTATAAAAGAGTGTATAAATGAAAGAAATGTTGCTAAATATGACATCGGTCTTATTTTAGATAACTTAAATAAAATTTTAAAAATAGAAAAGTTGTATACTAAATCTTTCATTAAAACAAATTGTAATTATACTCCAAGAATTAAAAATGTGGAAAATATAATAAAAGATTGTAGTGAGAGTAAAGAATTTTTAGAAAAGATTGAAGCTTTATGTATGAGTAATATTATTAGTTATGATATTAATAAAAGATTTGATTATAGCAAAGCCTTAAATTTAGTAAATGAAAAATTCACTGGAGATGGTAAAATTTCTATATTTGAAAAATTTCAACTTAGAAAAGAATTAGAACTAATTTCAGAAATACTTATAAACAACGAAAAATATTATTTTGAAAAAATTAATAATGAAACATTGAATTTACTAATAAGTAAATTAAAATACGATATTAAAATTAGAAAAATAATGGATGATATAAATAAAGTTTTGGGTGAGAGTTCATTATTTGATAATATTTTATATTCGGAATTTTCGAGAAAGATTGATGAGATAATTGATGTTTTATCAACATTTGTAAATTATTCAAATATTATAGAAGATATAAAGGGAGCTTTAAATGATATATTTAAAGGAAACAAAGAAATCGAAAAGTTAATTGCTAATGAAGATTTTGAAAATATAGTTTTATGTGTTAAAGAAATTTTAGATTATGAAAAATTTATTAGTTATATTGATAAATTTAATGAAAGTGAAAAAGAATTAAAGAATAAGACATTAAAAAATAGAGATATTTTTGATAATTTAGTAAATGCATTTTCAAATAAAAATTTAGAAGAATACAATAATGAATTAGATAGAATAAAGAAAATTTATAATTTAACAGATTCTTTAAATGATTTAAAAACAAATTATAAAGAAGAATTTGATAAATATATATTATTTATCAAAGATTTTATTTCAAAGGATTCAGAGCAAAGATTAGAAATTATTAAAAAATTTGATTTATATTATGAATATTATAAATTAAAAATGTTCTTATATTATAAAGAATTAAAAAATTCTAAATTTGATGAATTGCTTAAAGAAAATACTAAATTACAAAAAGAAGAAAAAGAATTAATTGTAAAATTAATTGCAGAAAAAAGCTGGTATGAACAAATTAATAAAATGACTAATACTACATGTAGAGCACTTTCAGAATGGTCTGCTTTGAAAACCAAACTAGGTAAAGGAACTGGAAAAAGAGCAAATCTTATTAGAAAGCAAATGCAAGAAAAAATGTTAGAAGCAAAAGAAGCATTTCCAATATGGATTATGCCAGCAGATAGAGTTATAGAACAATATCCATTTAATCCATCTTCACAGTTTGATGTAATAATAATGGATGAAAGTTCACAATCTTCAATTTTATCAATAACAGCACTATTAAGAGGTAAGAAATGTGTAATAGTTGGAGATGATAAACAAATTAGTCCAATTGAAGTAGGAATTAATATTGAAGATTTAAATGCATTACAATATGAGTATTTAAGAGATACGAGATTAGGCGTTGAGTTTGAAATGGATACAAGTTTGTATGATGTAACACAAAATGTATGTGGAAGTAGAAAAGTTGTTTTAAAAGAACATTTTAGATGTTTGCCAGAAATAATTCAATTTTCTAATGAAAACTTCTATGGAAATCAAATTAATTGCTTAAAAGTAAGAGGAAAAGAAAATACAATTGAGAAACCAATTAAAACAGTATTTGTTCCTGATGCTAAAGTAAAAAGGATTTCTGGAAGTAATATAATTAATATTATGGAAATAAAATCTATTATTGATATTCTTAAAAATATTGATAATGATATAAGTTATGAAAATAAAACAATTGGTATTATTGCATTACAAAATAGTACTGCTCATATTAATGGTATTATTTCAGAAATATGGAAGAATTTTAATGAAGAATTTATTAAAAACAGAAAATTAAAAATTGGAAATGCATATGATTTTCAAGGTGATGAAAGAGATGTTATTATATTATCTATGGTTACAAGTAAAGTTCAAGAAGATGGAGAGATAAATTCGGTTACAGCTTTTACAAAGAAAGAATATGAAAGATCATTTAATGTTGCGGCTTCACGTGCTAAAGAACAATCAATTTTAGTTTATTCAATAAAATCTGAAGAATTAAGCCATAAATGTTTAAGATATAAATTATTAAATTATTATTTAAATTATTCATCTGAAAATAATAAAAATAAAGATAATGAGATAATATTTAATACAGATTTTGAGAAAGATTTATATACAGATTTAGTTAATAAAAATATAAATGTAAAAACAAAATTTAAAATAGGTAAATATATTTTAGATTTTATTATTGAAAATAATGATGGTAAAAAAATAGCAATTGAATGTGATGGTGATAAGAATTCTGATATTAAAGAATTTGAAGAAGAATTAAAAAAACAAAATGTATTAGAAAGATGCGGTTGGACTTTTATAAGATGTAGAGCTAGTCAGTATTATAATAATCCATTAAAAACTTTAAATGAAATTGTTGATAAAGTTTCTGAACTACTTAAAGAAGAGAAATTAGGAATAAAAGAAAATAAAATATTTTCAGAAAAAATGAATCAAATTATTAATATTAGTCCTAATGAGAATTTATCAAATGATAATAATATGGAAAAAATAAATAAAATTAAAGATATATCAAATATAATAAATTTAACGAATTTATATATAGAAGATAGTAATCAAGAATAAATAATGGAGAAGTGATATGGGGTTTTATTTTAGAAAATCGGTTAATTTTGGACCTTTTAGATTTAATTTTTCTAAATCAGGAATTGGCGTATCGACAGGAGTAAAAGGCTTTAGGGTTGGAACTGGACCAAATGGTAACTATGTACATATGGGGAGAAAAGGGATTTATTATAAGAAAACATTTGGGAAAAATAATAATAAATCTCAAATAAGTTCTTATAATAATTTGAAATATAATAATATTAATACCAATAATAATTTGGAAAGTGAAAAAATTGAAAGTCAAAATATTTCAGAAATAGTAGATTCAACATCAGAAGAATTGATTAAAGAAATAAATGAAAAACAAAAATTATTTTCATATAGATGGTTGTCTTTGTTTGGAATTTTTAATCCAGTATTATTCTTAATTTTATTTATTGTGTTTTATTATATAGATAAAAATAGAAAAACTGTTATTATAGTATATGATATAGATACTGAAACAGAACAGGAATTGCAAAAGTTTTATGATTCTTTTAATGATATAAATAAGTGTCATAAGAAATGGCAAATTATAGAAAGTATGAGAAATGCAGACTATAAATATCATTCTGGAGCTTCTAATTTAATTAAGAGAATAAATATTAATATAACGATGGGAGCTCCTAGCTTTATAAAAACTAATGTAAAAGTTCCTTGCATTAACATGGCAAATGGAGGAACATTATGTTTCTTACCAGATAAATTATTAATAATAAGAGGAAAAGAAGTTGGTGCATTATCATATGAAAATGTGAAAATAAATAAATATACTGGAAGATTTATAGAAGAAGAGGAGAAACCTTTTGATGGAACTGTAATTGATTATACTTGGAGATATGTTAATAAATCTGGAGGTCCTGATTTAAGATTTTCAAATAATCCAAGAATTCCTATAATGGAATACACATATATGGATTTTTTAAGCACAAATGGATTGAATGAGAAGTTTATGTTATCTAAAGCTGTTGTTGGTGATTCATTTATTAATGAGTTAGAACGATTACAAAATAAAGAATTTAAAGATAATTATGATGATTTTGAAAATTCTTATAATATAGATAGTAGCGTTCATGATAATAAAACAGATTTTGATAAAATAAATGATGTTATAAAATTAACAGAGAATTATTTGGAAAATGAGATTTCGGTAAAAAAAGAAGAATCTATTGTTGAAAATGTACTAGTTGAAACAAAGGAACAAGATAGTGTTGTAGAAGAGGAAAAAAATATTAACATATCAAATAATGTTAATGAGAACCAAAATAATCGAAAAAATATGTTTTTAAAGAAAGAAAATTAAGAGGTTTAAAATGAAGATTGATTTAAAGAAGAGTATAGATACAGTTTATCAATTAGCTGATATTATGGATAATTCTAATTGCGGATATGATTATATAATGAAAAAGTATGATCCAAATTCTGTGAGCAGAACAACTAAAAGTATGATTCAATTAGAGATGTTAAAATTTATAGTTCATATTTTAGGTTGTAATGGGGCTATTGATAGAAATGAACTTAATTTTATTAATTATTATATTGATATGCAACCTTCGTTAGAATTATTTCAAGTAGAAGACCTTATAAAAAACACTGAAATATTTTCAGAAAGTGTTTTAGAACAATCAGTAAGTATAACAATATTTAATGAAGCTGATAAAATATTAAGAGAAAAGAAAATAATAGATAATTCTACTGGGAATTTAGGAAGTTTTATAATAAATGTTTTTGAAATTGCAGGAAAAGAAGCTATGATGATTGATGATGTAATAACTGAAAAAGAAATTCAGATATTTACAGCATATATGAAATCATTTAAAGATAATAAATTAAATTCGATTACTAAAAGTGATAGTTTAGAAGATAAAAATAACAAATACATTTCTATAAAAGAAGCAAATTCTGAAGAAAGTTTAGAAAGTTTATTAAAAGAATTAAATAATCTTATAGGATTAGAAATAGTAAAGAATGATGTTAATTCATTAATTAATTTAATTCAAATTAGAAAAATAAGAGAAAAAAGAGGAATTTCTCAACCTGATATGTCATTACATCTTGTGTTTTCAGGAAACCCCGGAACTGGAAAAACAACTGTTGCTAGATTATTATCTAAAATTTATTTTAAAATTGGAGTATTAAGTAAAGGACATTTAGTAGAAGTTGACAGATCTGGATTGGTTGGTGGATATGTAGGACAAACAGCATTAAAAGTTAAAGATGTTGTAGCAAATGCAATGGGAGGAATCTTGTTTGTTGATGAAGCATATTCATTATCATCTAACAAAGATGGTTCTGATTATGGAAAAGAAGCGATAGACACATTGCTAAAAGCAATGGAAGATAATAGAGATGATTTTATAGTAATTGTAGCTGGATATCCAGAATTAATGGAAAGATTTTTGGAATCTAATCCTGGTCTTAAATCAAGATTTAATAAATTTATACATTTTGAAGATTATAAGCCAAATGAATTATTAGATATTTTTATAAAAATGTGCAAGGATTCAAAGTTTTTAATAGATGATGATGTAAAAGAATATGTAAAAGATTTCTTTGAAAACAGATATTTGAAGCGAGATGAAAATTTTGCTAATGCAAGAGATGTAAGAAATTTTTTTGAAAAGGCTTTAATTAATCAAGCAAATAGATTATCAACTAATCAAATAATAAATGATGATGAATTAATGAGAATAAAATTAGAAGATGTTGATAACATTAATTTAAAATAGTTAGTTAATTTACAAATAAAAAATCCAAGTTTATCTTGGATTTTTTTGTTGATTAATATGGATAATATATAAAACGTTTGTAATAACAATTTGTCAACTATCCTGTCTACAAAAAGTGGAGGGAAATTTTGTAAACTGAGTAAAAAGCGGACGCAGACTCCGACTACCCCTGGTTACTCGCTCCACTCTGGCTGGTTTTCAGTGGTTTCGAAAATACTGAAAAATCAGTTTTTTAACGTTCAATGGTTTTGAACGGTTTTGAATGGTTTTGAATAATTTCCAACAAGTTATCCAACAAATAAAAATCTGTTGGGTAAAAAAGTACCGTTTTGTTGGGAAGTGATTTGTGTAATCCAGTTGTATCAATAGTTAAGCAAGTTGGAAAAATTAAGTAAAAAGTGATTTTTTGACTGTAAAACTGTAAAAATGGAGTGTAGGTGGAAGAAAAAATCATAATTAGAAGCTTTGAATGATATTAAACATGAATATATAAAGAAAAAATATACCACCACCATTAGAATAAAAACAAAAGAGCTTTCAAAAAAGAAAGCCCTTTTATAGTCAGTTTATTTTTAAAATTATCTTATGTATGTAGTATCGTTTTCTTGAGAAAGATTATCATTTAGTTGAAATTGAGAACTATTACTTAAAATATTATTGTTTATAAAATAATCGTTTACTTTTTCCATTTCTTCCATTTTATATTTGTTGAAAATAGAAGTATAGGTATTTAATGTAATGCTAATATCAGTATGTCCCATTAATCTTTGAAGTGCAACAGCTCTCATACCAGATTCAATACAACGAGTTCCATAAGTATGTCTTAAAATGTGAGTAGAAAGATGAGATTCAATACCAAGTTGCTTTGCTATATTTTTGAGTTGTCTATTAATTGTTGAGTGATTAACGAATCGATCTTCAGGAGTTGTGAATAATAGATGCTCTTTATGATTTTTTGCAATTTCTATTTGTTCAATTATGTAGTTTCTTAAAAAATCTGGAATAGGTAATTCACGTTGACCAGCATAAGTTTTTGTTGTTTTACCGATACATATTTGATTATCAATATCTGTTGTAAGAGTTTTATTAATAGAAATTATATTTCTTTGAATATTTATATCACCAATTTGTAGTGCTAAAGCTTCTCCGACACGAAGTCCCATATATAGTTCAAGTAATATACAATTTTTATATGGCATTTCATCAATGGATTTAGAAATAATATAATCTGTTAATAGTTTTTGTTCTTCAACTTCTAAAGCTTCATAAACTTTATCTTCTTTTTTACTTTTTGGTTTTATAACATCTATCATAGGATTTTCGTGTATATAACCTTTATTAAGTGAGTGTATAAAAGCATTTTTTATTTGAAAATATATTTTTTCTATTGAAGAATTACTATAAGATTCTGTTAGAATATTTAAATAGTCTTGAATTTCTTCACTAGTAATTTCATCTATTTTCTTTTTTGATAGATAGCATTTATCAATAATTTTGATAGTATCTATTGTTCTTGCATAACCTCTATCAGTAATTAAATTTGAATCATATTTCTTTTGTAGCAGAAATTTTATTAAATTGCCTAGAGAAATACCTTTATTTTCAATATATGCTTTTGAATGTTTTTGTAATGAATATTCAGATAGATATTCTTCAGCTTTTTCTTTTGTTTTAAAAGATTTTCTCGATCTTTTCTTTTCACCAGTTATAGAATTAGTTTCGTAATATTCGTAAACCCAATTATCTCTTTGTTTGTTATAATAAATTGAACCTAAAGTATTATTTTTATTTTTCATATATATCACCATTAAAACCTTTCTTAAACTCTAAATTTCCTATCTTTAGTGTCCATTAAATAAGAATCCTTATCATGAAATAAATCTTCTTGTTTTTGATTCTCGTTGATTTCTTTTTGAGCTATGTAATTATCGACAAATAATTTTAATTTTTTAAAAGACCAACCAATCAAATGACTGATACATTCAAAGGAGTTTTGAATATAATTATTCAATTTGTTACAATTCTTTTCTAATTTTCGATAATTTTTCTTTAATGCTGAATATCTATGATTTAAATCATCAATAGTTTTTTGATTAGTTTCATTAATACTTTTAATTTTAGTATATTGCTGTGTTAAAGTATTACATTTTGTTATAACTTTTTTATAATGCTTTTTGATTTCTTCGACATTGTCAGTTTTTAATTCTTGTTCAATGTGAGAAGTAGTTTTATTAAGATATTGTTGTTCCTCATATTTAGTAATTACCTTTAAATCCTTAATATTTAAATGAGTGTTTTCAATATTTTTACTACGTTCTAAATCAAAACCACATTTAATCATATAGTTGTAATAGTTATCTTGTAAAGTTTTATAACTATTTTTGCCATACCAAAATTCAGTACAAGATATTTTATTTATATTATTTCCAGTCTTTTTATCAATAGTATGAACTACTGGGAGATAGACTAAGTGCATATGAGGATTTGATTCGTCCATATGAACTCTTGCAGATAAAATAAATTGATTTCCTAAATTTTTGTAGTTAGAGATAAATTGATAAGCACATTCAAAATATCTTTTAGTTTCTTTTTCACCTATACTGATAAAAAATTCAGGACTAGCAGTTATAATATACTCACAAGCAATATTATTTGTTACTTTTAATTGACCTTTTAAGTTATATTTTTTTCTAATCTCATTAAATTTTGTGGTGTAGGGAGAATTACATTGTTTTAGAGAATAGTTGAGATAACTTTTACTTTTATCAATGTTTGTATTAGAATAATTAGTATTATTTCTTTCATTGTGTCTGTATATAATGTTTAATTCTTTTCTTTTGTATTTGGAATTACGAATAATAGCAAAAGCCAATAGCAACACCTCATTTCATAAAATTTTTTTATTATTAACTTTTCAATGTGCTACTTTGGGTTCTTTATAGAGCAAGTAATAATTGCTATAACATACTAGAGTACTTTCTTCGAAAGAACTCTGTATGATCAGGGGAATTCCCCTAATAACCCCTTGGACTTAATTAATTTAGTAATATTTAAACTTTTTCAAAGTTAAATATTAAAATTAATTAAGTATAAAATAATCTTCTAAAATATGATTAATTACAATTAATATATTTTTTGATTATTTTATTTCTGCTAAAGTCCTATTTAAAATAGAACTTTAAGCAGAGAATAATAATTGTTCCAATTATTATTTTTTAGTAATAATCAATCAGTAAAATTTGATTTGTTTTAATGTTTCTATAAAACATAAAATCAACTCCTTTCGAAATTTTTATATGAAGGGAAAAACTTTGCTTTTGGGGTAAAATTATCGACAAATAACGTTGAAAGGTTTTGAAAGGTTTTGAAAAGTGTTGAAAAATACTAAAAAATACCCCCTAAAACGCACGAAATACACAAAACATAAAGTGTTTTGTGTATTTCGTAAATACAAAATATTCAATTATTTAAAATTTTCTAACACAAATAAAAACTGTTTTTGAGTATAATAAATCAACATATAATATAGCACAAAAATATGTTAATTGCAAGTGGTGTTTAGAATAGTTATCAATGATGTTAGGTTTTTATTTACATATAATTGAATATTAATAAAAAATATAATATAATCATAATGAATTATAAAATTTTTGGGGGAAATTTATGAAAAAAAGTATTAAATTGATAATTTTAATTTTACTGTTATTTATAGGATTGATTTTATTAACAGGATGTTCTACAGAAAATAGTATTACAGCAAATAATACTATAATAGAAAATATAGAAAATTTAAATATTGATTATAAAGATGCGGAATCTATAGAGAAAGATTTAAATGACGGTATTGATGTAAAAGGAAAAATTGTAAAATTTATCGTATCAGAATATGCTCCAGATTCAGTTTTAGGATATAATGCTCATTCAGGTGAACATTTAAATTTTATTTCAAAAAATGATTTAAATTTAAAAAGTAATGATGAGATTATTGGAAAAGTGATATCTACAAGTAAATTTTGGGGATCTTGGGTTATAAATTATGATATCTTAAAAATAAATCCTACTGAGGAAGGTGTTTCTGAAGAAAAAAACATTGATATTGTAAATGAAACAAAGACAGAAAATGTTATAGAAGAAGTTATTAATTCAACTGAATCAACAGAAATAAAGGAAACTACGAAAATAAATAATAATAATAATAATAATACAGAAGAAACACAAAAGTCTATTACAAGTTCAAATTCACAAACAAATATGCCACAAGTTAATACTTCAACAATACAAAATTCTGATTTAGTTTGGATTCCACAAAGTGGAACAAAATATCATAGCAAATCATCTTGTAGTAAAATGAAAAATCCTACACAAGTAACAAGAGCTACAGCTGAATCAAGAGGATATACTGCATGTAAAAAATGCTATTAGGAAAATAATGAATAAGAAAATCAAAATTATTGTTATAAATTGTATAAAAGTATAAGAAATGGTATTTTTTGTAGTATATTTTTCATTACAAAATATGATTTAAAAGCTAAAATACTTTTAATTAATATCATTTGAGCATTGTTATGTTATTTTAAATTGTTGATTAATTTTTAACAGAATAGAATACTTTCCCAACACTTTTCCCAACAAAAATAGAGAAAAGTATGAATATATAAGTAAAATATCTGGTTATCCACTCAAAAAAGGCACTTTTTAAAGTATCTTTTGTTATATTTATTGAGGATTTAGACATTTTATGATATAAATTATGTATTAAATAATGGGAGAAAAATTTATGGAATTATTTAAGAAATTCGATAAAACAATTTTTTATAAGCAAGATAATGAATTAGAATATCAAATTAAAGCTTTAAAGAAGATTAATTCTGAATTTCCGAGTAATGATAAAATTCGGACAAAAGTTAAAACTATGTGAATTAGGATTAAAAGGTGAAAAAGAAATTGAATTTGAATTAAAAAATTCAAATATTGGAATGTATGTATTACATGATATTAATATGAAATATGAAGATTTAACAGCACAAATAGACTACATAGTTATTACTCCAGCAAGTATGTATTTTATAGAATGCAAAAATCTGGTAGGGAATATAAGAGTTAATAGTAGAGGAGAATTTATTAGAGAATATATATATAATAAGAGAAAAGTGAAAGAAGGAATTTATTCTCCTATAAGACAAGCAGAAAGACATATTGAAATATTTAAAAAAATATGGAATAGTAAAAATACAAAATTAATTAATAAGTTACAAATGAGAAATTTTGACAAATGGTGTAAATACATAGTGGTAATGACTAATCCGAAAAGTATATTGGATATAAAATCAGCTCCTAAAGAAATTAAAAATAAAATAATTCGTTCAGATAATTTAGTAAAATATTTACAAAACGATGTAAATAATACAGATAAAGATATGAGATATACGGAAAAAGAAATGAAAGACAATGCTATTGGAATTATGAATAATTACAATGAGAGTATAGATAGAGATTATGAACAAGAATTAAGAAAATGGTTACAACAAAATAGTATATTACTAGAAAACTCATTAAATAAAATTGATGATAGTCGTAAAGACAATATAGCAGAATTATTAAAAAAAGAGTTAAAAGATTTTAGAAGAGTAACTTCGACAGAAAAGAATATACCAGCATATTATATTTTTAATAATGATGAATTAGAAAAATTAGTAAAATATAAGCCTAAAAATATTAAAGAGCTTAAGAATTTAAAAATTTTATCAGATATTAAAATAAAAGTTCATGGGAAAAAAATTGTTGAGATTATGAACAAAAAAAGTAGTTTATAAAATTTATTTAATATTATTAGTATAAACATCTTAACAATATATTAAATAAGGAATAGGAGCTGTTAAATTGAAAGAAACAATAATTAAAGAAATATTAGAATTAGTTGATATGTCGTTGGACAAATTGTACGAAAAAGATGAATATTTGATACAAAATAATTCCACAGAAAGAAATATAGTTTTTCATTTTTCAAGATATTTTAGTAATTTTTTTGATAAAAAATATGCTAAAATATATGATGAGTTAAGTGTTGATTGTGAATATGATAGAGATGATTCCGATAAGAAGAAAATCCGAGACGATAATAAAAATGAAAAAAATATTTATCCTGATTTTATTTTACATAAAAGAGGAAAAAATAGTAATAAGAATATTTTAGTAATAGAATTTAAAATGTATGACAATACAGACCAAAGAGAATTGCAAAGAGATATAATTAAATTGAAAAAACTAACAGATCAAAATGATAATTTTAAATATAAATTGGGTTTACATATAACGATAGGAAAAGAGAGAGAAGAAGTTAAAATTGTAAAATATGTAAATGGAAAAAAAGTAGAAAATAAAAAAGAAGATTAAATTTTTTAGTATGAACTTCTTTTTATTTTATATCAATTGTAACAATATTTTAAATGGTCAGAATTATATATATAGTATTTAAATATAAACAAAAATATGATATAAATAAAGTATTCAATTAGACTTAATGGAGGAAGAAAGTGGAAAAAATAAGACCGTTTGTAAAATGGGCTGGAGGTAAAACTCAACTTATAGGACAAATTAATCAATATTTGCCAACAGAATTAATAGATGGAAGAATAAAAACATATATAGAACCATTTGTTGGAGGTGGAGCAGTTTTAATCGAAGTTTTACAAAAATATGACGTAGAAAAGGCAATAGCATTTGATATTAATGCAGATTTAATTAATACATATTTGGTTGTAAAAAATAATGTTGAAGAACTTATAAAAGAATTAGATAAAAAAGAAAAAAAATATAAAAGTTTAGAAGAATCAAAAAGAAAAGAATATTTCTATGAAATAAGAACTCAATATAATTCTTATGAATTACAAGATGAAGTTATTAATATTATAAGAGCTTCTGAATTTATATTTTTAAATAAAACTTGCTTTAATGGGTTATATAGAGTAAATAGTAACAATAAATTCAATGTTCCTTTTAATAATGCTAAAAATCCTACAATTTGTGATTCTAACAATTTAAGAAATTTATCAAAACTTATTCAAAATGTTAATTTTTATTGTGGAGATTATAAAAAAGCAGAAACATTTACAAATAAAGATACATTTATTTATTTTGATCCACCATATAGACCTTTAAATACAACTTCTGGATTTACATCATACACTAAAGAAGATTTTAATGATGATGACCAAAGAAAATTAGGAAAATTTTATAAAGAATTATCTTTAAAAGGTGCAAAATTAATGTTAAGTAATTCTAATCCTAAAAATACAAATATAGAAGATAATTTTTTTGTTGATTTATATAATGAATTTAATATAAATGAAGTATTTGCTAATAGAAATATTAATTCAAAAGGAAATGGAAGAAAAGCTATTTCAGAATTACTAATAACAAATTATTAATTGGAGAAATAAATGTACAAAGGGAAGTTTTACTTTCAGGAAAATAATTTTAATTTAATAAATGAAGATTCTTTAAAAATATTAAAAAAATTTGAAGATAAAAGTATAGATACAATTTTTGCCGATCCACCTTATTTTTTATCTAACAATGGAATTACTTGTAAATCTGGAAAAATGGTTAGTGTGAATAAGGGAAATTGGGATCAATGTGGTTCATTAAAAGAAAAACATACTTTTAATAAAAAATGGATTAAAGAGTGTTATAGAATATTAAAAGATAATGGTACAATTTGGATTAGTGGTACATTACACAATATTTATTCAATAGGTATGGCACTTGAAGAAAATGGGTTTAAAATTATAAATAATATAACTTGGCAAAAAAATAATCCACCTCCAAACTTGGCTTGTAAAACTTTTACACACTCAACAGAAACTATACTTTGGGCAAAGAAAAATTTACCAAATGTAAAATATACATTTAATTATGATTTGATGAAAAAATTAAATGATAATAAACAAATGAAAGATGTTTGGACAACTAGTCTTACAAAACCATCTGAAAAGAAACAAGGAAAACATCCTACGCAAAAACCACTAGAAATACTTGAAAAAATAATATTAGCTTCAACAAATGAAAATAATTTAATATTGGATCCGTTTTGCGGTAGCAGTACCACAGGAATTGTGGCTAATAAATTAAATAGAAAATATATAGGAATAGACAATGAAAAAGAATATTTAGATTTATCTATAAGAAGATATCAATGTTTAAAGGAGAATTAATTATGAAAAGAAATTTTGCAGAGTTGCTATTAACTTTTACAGATAGTATTGCGGATTATAGATATTATATAGATTTTGAAACTGTATATAAAAATGCTGAAAAATTAAAAGTAGAATTAAATATCTTAAATTCTTTAATTGGAAGTAGAAATATTGAAAGTGATTTTGAAAATATAATTGCCAAATATCCAGAAGTTTTAAAATGTATTCCAATTCTTTTAGCAGTTAGACAAAGCGAAATACTTGTACTTGATAAAGAAGGAAATAAATTTATATATGATTTTACAACGATGAATTATACTTTAGAACAATATAAAATATTTATGAGAGAAACAGGATTGTTTGATTTAATTCAAAATCATTTAGTAAATAATTTATATGATTATGTTTTGGGAGTGGAATGTGGATTAAATTCAAATGCTAGAAAAAATCGTGGTGGAAACTTAATGGAAGATTTGGTAGAAAATTTTATTCAAAAAGCAGGATTTAAGAAAAATGAAACATACTTTAAAGAAATGTATATAGAACAAATAGAAAATAAGTGGAACTTGGATTTGTCTTTTATAAGTAATAAAAATCAGTCAACAAAAAGATTTGATTTTGTTGTAAAAACTGATAATTGTGTTTACGGAATAGAAACTAATTTTTATGCTGCTGGAGGTTCAAAATTAAATGAGACCGCTAGAAGCTATAAAATGATTGCAGAAGAATCAAAAAAAATAGCAGGTTTTAAATTTGTATGGTTTACAGATGGCTACGGTTGGCTTTCTGCTAAAAATAATTTAAAAGAGACATTTGATATAATGGAAGATATTTATAATATCTATAATATTAAAAATGGAGTTATAGAAAAAATCTTTAAATAAAACCTAAGACATTGAATTTAATTCAATGCCTTAGGTTTTATGCTTAAAATTAAGATTCTTGAAGATTATTTTAAGTTTAATTATTATGATATAATTCAACTAATTTATTATAGAAAAGGATATATATATGTTTAATCCGAATAATAGAAGGATAGAAATAATTATAGATAAAAATGCTGTTGTAAACGAAAAGAATATTGATTGCATAGAATTGAAAAAGGATGATTTAATATATGAGATTTATGGATGTCAGGAAAAAAGAGAAAAAATTATTGGAGAAGTTTTTTGTTCTGCAAAAATTGGTGATGTAACAAAATATTATATTGTAGATGAAAGATGTAAAAATAAAGAAGAGATTATAGATACGATTTTAGTAAAAAGAGTTACTGATGATTTTTTGGATAATAATAATAATAATAATTTAAATAAGTAAAAATTTTATAATATTAAAATGCGAGGAGCTTATGGATAATATTAGAGATTTTTTAAATAAATTAAATATAGATGAAGAAATAAAATTAGAGGAATTGCTTTTTTATAAAAAAGTAATTTCTAGTTTGGATGATGCAAAATTTAGTTTATATGATAAAGAAATAACATATGATGAATTGGCGGAAGAACAAGTTAATTTTTATTGGAATTTAATTATTAAAAATAAAAAAATTATTCATACAGAAGATATTTATTATGAAAAAGTAAAACGATTCGTAGATATATATAAATTAAAAAATAAAGAAGATAAAATGTTTTTAGAAGCAAAAGAATATATTATTAATAACATGGGCATAAAATATAAATTGCTTATTATAGATCTTGCCAAAAAAATAAAAAAAGAAATTTCAAGCATTGAACAAGATGGTTTCTTTATAAAGAAAAATTCAGTAATAATTTCTTCAAAAATTAATTTTGAAATAACATATAGTATAGAACTTGAAGAAAAAATTGCTCAAAAAATTACAAGTAAAATTTTAAAAGTAGATCCAGAAACGACTTTGGGTGCAGATTTAATTCAAACTTCAGCTTTAAAAAATGATATTAAAGATAATTATTCAAAATTAGATGAAAAATTGTCAAAGATTCGTAAACAAATTTCAATAAAAGAAAATAAACAAATAAATGCTGATAATATTGACCAAATATTAGAAAATTTATTAGAAGAAAGAGATGAAATTCATGTTTATGACATCGTACGTAATAAAAAATTTGGAAATGGATTAGTAACTGCAGTAAATAAAAATGGAGTATGCAAGGTATATTTTTTTGAGGCTGAAATAGAAAAGAATATTGTAGAAAGTTACTTAGAGAGAATTGTACTAAATGATAGTACTGAAGAACATTCAAAAAAAATCCAAGAAAAAAAATATAATATTAAGTATAAAAATAATAATAATGAATTTTATGTTGGTGAAAAAGTATATCATGATTTATATGGTACAGGTATAGTTGAATCTGTTGTAAATGATTTTGTAAAGGTTCGTTTTGAAAAAAATCCCAAAACACAATTAATATTAGCTAAAATTTTAAAAAAAGTAGAAACAGATGAACTGACTAATGTAACCCCAAAAAATATAAAAGATATAGACAATGTTTTATCATCTTTAATTCAGGATGATAAAGAAATAGCATATTTATCAGGAAAAAATTTATTAAAATATCCAAATAGTATTAGTGAAGGCGTTTATACTAAAGAGGAAGTTGGGGTTTATAATTATTTAAAAAAAGTAATGTCGGATGGAATGATTGCCTTTGGTACAAATGAAAATTCAATTACAAGAAAAATAGGATTAATTATAAATAAAAATAAAGGCGTTTTTGCATATTTTGTTATGGATTTAACATTAGAAAAATTAGAAGATTGTTTTGAATATATTCAAAATATTATTAAGATTTATCAAGAACAATTATTAAATAAATTATTATTATCGAAACAATTATTTAATAAGTTGGATGAATATAAAATTTTAAAATTTCCATTTAAACTAGGAATAATTTTTCCTAATATAGATCCAAATCAGATAAAAAATGAAAAAATGAAAAATGCAAATAATATTTTTTTAAAAAATTTTATGAAAACTGATATTTTTTCGAATTTTGATATTCCTTATGATAAGAATTTTAAAGAATTGTCCAAAAGTGACACTACTATAATTTTAGAGAGATTTATTCCAGAATATACAACAATTTTATTTAAAGAGAAAATTCAAATTAGTAATGATTATGCAAAAGTGGAAAATAAAGACATTGTGTTACCAAAAATTACAGGTAAAGAATATGAATATAAAGTTTTAGAATTAGAAGAAGAGCAAATAAAGTCAATAAACAATTTAAAACCAGGTGTAAGTTTGACTTTGGCTAATCCAGGAACTGGTAAAAGTGTAATATTAATTTCTAATGCATATAGAGTTTCAAAATTATATAATGAAAATACTTTAATTACTTGTTACAACAAAAATTTAATAGAGAAATATAAATATGAGTATGATATTTCTGGATTGAATACAAATAAAATAGATGATAATATATTTAATTTACAGATAAGCACTTTTGATTCTTTATTAAGCAAAATATATTCGGATAAATATGATAAATATTTCAATTTAACTGAAGATGTTGCATCTGATGCATTTAATGATTTATTTGAAGAAGTATATGAAATTGTAATAAATAATGAAATTGATGAAAAATATAAGTATAAAGCTATATTTATTGATGAAATTCAATTATTTGATCCTAAATGGATAGATTTTTTATATATGCTATTAAAAAAAGATGGATATTTTTATATGTATGGAGATATTAATCAAGATGTAAAAAATTCTAAAAGAAAAGGGCAAGCATCATGGCAAAAAGTTGAAAAATTACCGAATGATTATAAAGTAAATTATTTAAAAAGAAATTATAGAAATACAATTGAGATAAATGAATATTTAAATAATGTACTTAATTTGTTAAATGACACATTAAATTTTTATGGTATGCCCATAAAAAAATCTGACTATGTTCTAGACAGTACAGCAATAAGAAATGGAAAAAAACCACAGATAATAGAAGTTAATAATAATTTGGCAGAAAAAGTAATAGATGTAATAGATGAATTAAAATCTATTTATAATATCAGTTATAATGATATTTGTTTAGTATATCCTAATGAAAAATATAAAGTATTAAGATATTATCCTCTTCTATGGCTAACAAAGAAATTTAATGAAAGAGGTATTCCATTTTCAACAATATATGGTAACAATAGATGCGAGTTATTAGAAACAAATGGAATTACTATAACAACGATAGATTCATCATTAGGATTAGATTTTAAAGCAGTAATATTATGTGGATTAAAACCATTAAATACATATTGGCCGTATGAAACAAATTCAGCAAAATTTTTTAAATCAGAAAAAATACATAATAATGAAGAAGCTTTAATAGGGTTAAATTTAAATGTTCGAAAGATTTATACAGCAGCATCAAGAGCAAGAGAAAAATTATATATATTAAATGATTTAGGTGATGAATCTTTATTAAATAATATTATTATGAACAAGGATGGGGAAGATTTATATGATAGAAGATAGAGAAAAATTAAATCATCAAGTAGTGTGTGAATATTTAGTAGATAAATATATTGATAGAATATCTGGCAACGAAAAAGAAATTTTAATTGGAAAAACTCCACAAGAAACTGTTTTAGTAGGAATGTTAAAACCATATAATAAGATTAACATAAACCACAAAAATGAATCAGTATACGAATCAATTCCATCAATTTCGGTTATATTTAATTTAAAACCAAATGAAGATGCTAAAATAAAAATACAAGTTACAGGTAGTTTTTATTATAGCATTAAACCAACATTTGAAGATGAAATAAATTATTTGTTAAAGAAGTATAGTATAAAATATAAAAAAGATTTTAAAGAAATTAGTGATTTAAAAAACTATTTAAAAGAGCAAAATGAAATAATCAAAGATGAAGTAATTGTAAAATATAAAAGAATAAAATTAAGCGATATAATCGAGCCTATAGAAATAAATTTACATGAGATTAATAATAGCAAAATAAACGATATTATTAATAAAAAGATTAATGAATATATTATTAATAATGTTGATGATTCATTTGCTATAAAAAAAATGAAAACTACAATAGATGAACTATTAAATAAAGATATATTTAATGAATTAATAAAATCTAAATCTCAAAAAAATTTATTAAAATATGAGTTAAAGTTAGAATTGAAGCAAACTCAATTATCTAATGGAATTTTAGAATACAAGTTAACTTTAACAAATATAACAGACAAAAGAGATGAAAGCTATATTTCATATGATGCAACATTATATAATGCTGGATTAAAGATATATGGGGAAAATTGTAAATTTGAAAATATAGATTTAAATTGTTTAGTGAAGGATTATGATGAAACAGAAGTGAAAGCATTAATAGAGAATGCTTCTTATGATTATGATAAAGAAAATAATATCATTCAAACACTAAATGTTCCTATAACTTTTGAAAAAAGAATTAAGACTGTTGATAAATATAATAAATTTATTACTTTTGATAATTTATATAATGAACCAATTAAAAATTTAAAAATTATATTAGAAGAATTAAAAAAAGACTATAGCATAAAACTGAATGATCAAAAAGCAATTAATAAAGAAAATATTAGTAGATATCTTGATGAATTAAAAATGTATGAGATGGAAATTAATAATTTTTCATATGGAATAGACTTAATTGAAAATACTCAGAATATTCAAAAAGCGTTTAAGTATATGAATTTAACATTTAAAAGGAATTCTAAATATCCAGGATGGAGACTATTTCAAATTGTTTTTATTGTTTCAGAGATATCTAGTATAGCATATTCTGAATATAAAGATTTTCCATTATTTAAAGATAATAATATAGACAACGTGGACTTATTATATTTTCCAACAGGAGGAGGAAAAACAGAAGCATTTTTAGGTTGTGTAATATTTAATTTGTTTTTTGATAGACTTAGAGGAAAGAATGGAGCAACAACAGCTATTATTAAATATCCATTAAGACTATTGTCAGTACAACAATTAGAGAGAGTATTAAAAATTATTGTTAAAGCAAATGAAGTATTAAAGGAAAATTTACCAAGTGCTAAAGCTTTTGATGTTGGATATTTTGTTGGAGAACAAAACACACTAAATTCTATTGATTCAAATAAATATTATGAAATGCAAAGGGAAGATGATAAAACATTTCAAGAAAAATATATTGTTATAGAGAAATGTCCTAAATGTAACTCTAATGATGTTAAAGTTTATTTTTCAGATAAAGAATGGCGCTTATTTCATAAATGTAATAAGTGTAACTATGAAATTCCTCTATATGTAATTGATGAAGAAATATACAGATATTTGCCTAGTGTTATTATAAGTACAATTGATAAATTGGCTAATATTGGAGTTGCACCAAAATATAAAAATATTTTTGGTGAATATAGAACTAAATGTGATATTCACGCCTTTTCAAATAAAGACCAATGTATGTGTAGTAAAATTGCTCCATTAAATTGTGAACGAGGAAATGCTAATTTTGAAAAAATTAAAGATCCAATACCAACTTTATTTATACAAGATGAATTACATTTAGTTAATGAAAGTTTAGGAACTTTTGCTTCACACTATGAAAGTTTTTTACAATATTATACCGAGAATTTGGTTAAAGAAGAAAATAGAAAGAAAATTAAATATATAGGAGCTACAGCAACAATATCTAAATACGAAAGTCAAATTAATAATTTATATTATAAAAGTGCAAGAAAATTTCCTTGTGATGTAAAAGGTAAAAATTTTTATTCATATGAAGATTATTCTGACACTTCAAGATGTATTATGGGTTTTGCTACACATGGTAGATCAGTAACTGAAGGAGTACAATATGCTTGTACTGTATTGAGAATACTAATTCAAGAAATACTAACAGATTATGAAAATGTAATTGGAATATTAGAAAAGAGAGGATTCAAAGGTAACAAAGAGGATTTAGAAAAAGTCTTAAATGATTATTGGATTTCTATTATATATACGACATCAAAGAATGATTCAAATGAGCTTGCAGCTTCTTTTGAAAATCAAGGAAATATAGCATTAAATGCAGAGGGAATCTCCAACTATAATGTAGGTAAAATAACAGGAGATGATAGTTTTAAAGAAATAAAAAAGATATTATTTGAGGTAGGAGATAGTAACAGGGATAAAAAAGAAACAACTAATTTAATATTAGCAACATCTTCAATTTCTCATGGTGTTGATGAGGATTGTTTTAATCAAATTTTCTTTTTTGGAATGCCTAAAAATACAGCAGAGTATATTCAAGCTTATTCAAGAGTAGGAAGAAAATATACTGGAATTGTAATCGATATAATTAGATTAGCAAGAGAAAAAGATCGTTCATATTTAAAAAATTTTAATATATTTCATGATAATAAAAAGAAATTAATAGAACAAGTACCTATTAATAGATGGGCTAAAAATGCTATATACAGTACATTACCAGGTATTATAAAAGCCATGATTATTCAATATTATATGCCACTTGAATGGTATTCAAAGGATTTGAAGAAAAAAATGTTAGAAATTTCTGAGAATGAATTAGTTGAACATATATTAAAAATATATCATTGTAGTAATATTGAAATGAAAAGCAAAATGTATGAAGAAGTAATTAGAGAAGAAGTAAAAGGGTTCTATTTGACTTGCATTAATGAAACTAATGGAAATTTAACAATAGAAGATATTATTGAAAAATCTTCTAAATTACATAAAAAACCAATGAAAAGTTTAAGAGATGTTGATGTACAATTAGAATTAAATATAAAACAATAGTTGTAGGAGTAGTATATGAAAGTAAATAAAACACAAGCAATATATAAATATTTACCTGGTGCTTGGACTACAGGAAAATATCCAGAAAACAATAAATCAGCACATTATTATAGTATTAGGATAATCAATTGGAATACAAAAGAAGTTAAAAATGTTTATAAAATTAAAATAAAAAATGAAATTATTAGAAATATTAATGCGTTTGAAAATAGAAATGGTGATGTTTCAGAATTTATAAATTTAAAAAATTCCAATGGAGATGATACATATGAATTATTGGAACCAGCTATGAATATTGACTTTCCAGATATACTTTCTGTTATAGATTCAACGGTATTTTATTGTACCGAATGTCATTCGGTACAAATGATTAATTCTAATAATTTTATAAATGAAATTCGTTGTAAAAATTGTGGAAAAGATATGAAGCAATTACAATTTGTATATGCCTGTGAATGTGGACAGGCATATGGAATAACGGTTAAAAACAAATATAAGCAGTATTATTATGAACCTGATTTAGGAAAAAAAGGTGGAGATACATATCAGTTTTATTATAAAAATAATCAAAATAAAATTCCTGAACAAATGATAAGAACATGTGAATGTGGTAATGTTTTAAGACCGAGAAACGCTGAAGATGGTGCGATATTTCATCCTTTTGAAATAAAAACTGTTAATCTAATTGATAGAAAGATGGGAGAATTTTTAAAATTTGGAGATTTAGCTGATAAAGTTTTAATTGCTAATTGGGTTGATTTGATAGATGAAGCAACTCTTCAAAAAGTATTAAAAAATCCAGAAGAGTCTTTAAAAGATAATTCAAATGATGATTTAGAGATTAAAAATCTTGCTGATACATTGAAATTACCATATGAAACTGTAAAAACGATATATTATACATCAAATCCTAATAAAATTATGGATAACATTCAAGAAAAATTATTAAAGGTAAACTCTATATTAGAAAATGATAATTCAGAAAATATTGATAGCATAGCAACGGAATTGCTAGAGTATTATACATTGAAAAAAAATGATAATGTAATAACACTAGATGAAGTAAAGAATAAATCCAAAAAAGTAGATTCAATATTAGATGAAAGAGAAATAGATCAAATAAATAATAAAGCTAAAATAAGTAACGCAATCGTATCACATAATATAGAAATTATTAATGCTGCATATGGATATACAAGAATTGTTACGGATCCTGAAAATGTAAATGAACATTATAAAAAGTTGGGAAAAAAATTAAAATTAAAGGCATTTTTAGGTAATGGAAAATATAATGTTTATACTTCATTATTAAATACAGAAGGCATATTAATAGAATTTAATAGAAAAATGATTTTTGAATGGCTTTTAAAAAATGAAATTACAGATGATGATATTGATTTTAATGATGATAAAGAATTAAAAAGATGGTTTATAAATAATGTTGATCTTTCTGAGATTTCTGCTTTTTCTGAAATTAAGCATGTTACTAAAAAACAAATTATTACGAAATGCGTTTATGGATTAATACATACAATTTCTCATTTATTGATAAGAAGTGCCGGCATTTATTCAGGGCTTAATAAAGATTCAATAGCTGAATTATTATTTCCCAATATACCAAGTATATATTTATATTCAACTACAATTCAAGGAATAACAATGGGCTCTTTATCAGGTATGTATGAAGAAAATTATAAAGCTTTTATATCAACTGCTATGCAAGACTATGAAATGTGTATGTTTGATCCTATTTGCATGGAGAAACAAAACGGAAGTTGCGTAGCATGTACAATTTTAAATGAAACATCTTGTGCTCATTTTAATAAAGATCTAAGTAGAGCATATTTATATGGTGGAGAAATTAAATTTGATAATAATGTAGTAATAAATATAAAGAAAGGTTTTTGGAAATAATGGCACAAATGTATCCTAAAAATATTGATGCTTATAATGCAACATATTCAGAAAAAAAAGTGTATAACGAATTAAAAAAACAATTAGATGATAGAATTACAGTATTTTATTCTGTAAGTTGGATAAACAACGAAAATGGAATAAAAACAATGTCAGAAGTAGACTTTTTAATATTTGATCCATTATATGGCTTTTTAACAGTAGAAGTAAAAGGTGGACAAGGATTAAGAATTGAAAACGATGAGTGGTTTTTAATTGAAAAGGAAGGCGAAAGAAAATTAAATAAATCTCCATACGAACAAAGCGAAAAAAATATGAGATATTTTAAGTCTTATTATGAAAAGCAATATAATAATATATTTAATGGAGTATATGGTTCTATAGTTATTTTTCCTAATTTTACAATAGATAATTATGATTTTTTATCCAACAGAGCTCCAGAATTAACAATAGACTATAATGGAATGAGTGATTTAAATAACAGAATAAAAAAAGCATTTATATTTTGGAAAGGTAAATCTAATAATTTATTATTTACTCCAGATCAAAAGGAAAAATTTTTAAAATTAGTACAAAAAAGAATTGCAATTTCAGCTGCAGCAGGAGCATTAATAGAAGATAAAGAAAAGCAATTTGAAATGATTAATCGTGTTCAAGATGAATATATTTACATGTTAGATAATTATAAACAATTTTATATAAAAGGTGGAGCTGGAACAGGAAAAACATGTATAGCATTGAAATTAATAAAGAAAAAGTTTTTAGAAAATAAAAAATGTTTAATGTTATCATATAGCAAAGAATTATCTGAATATTTTAAAACACAATTATCTAATGAATTAGTGGATATTTTTACAATTGATGAATTAATAGAATTAAATGTTGATCCAAAAGAGTTTGATGAAGAATATACAGATTTATCAAAAAAGATTGATTCAAAAAACATAAAAAAATATGATGTTATAGTAGTGGATGAAGGTCAAGATTTTAATGAAGAAACAGCTTATTTTACTAGAATGCATTTAAAAGAACAAGATAAATCCGAAATTTATGTTTTTTATGATGATACACAAAATTTATACAACAGAACATTTAAAAACGAATTTATGATTGATGTAAAACCATTTTTATTAAGAGAAAATTTAAGAAATACTGCTAATATTTATTCATGGGCAACAAAAAACACAGAGCTAGGAAAAGATGTAATAACTAATCCTATTGCTGGACCTATTCCAGAAAGTTGTAAATATGATACAATTGAAGATATATTGAGCGATTTAGAATATAAAATTAAAGAATTAATAGTTTCAGAATCAGTAAATCCAAATTCAATAACAATTATCGCAAGTGATGACTGTTATGAAAAACTAAAAAACGAAAAGATTGGAAAATGGAATTTGATAAAAAATCAAAAAAGTAAAATGGACGAATTAAAATTATATAATGTAAAAGATTTTAAAGGATTAGAATCAGATGTTATATTTTATATTAGAGAAAAAAATACAAGTAATGTATATAATTATGTTGCATATACACGTGCAAAATTTTATTTATATGAAATGATACTAAAATAGAATTAATTTTATTTGACAGATGTGTTGACCGCACATCTTTTTTTTATTATTATTCAAGATTATCTATAACCGTTCATTACCATTAATAAAGTAGCATATTTTCCCAACATTTTCCCCAACAAAATATCGAAAAGTATTGATATATAAGGTAGGTATTTGTCTACCCGCTCCACTAAGGCACTTTTTAAAGTGTCTTTTGTTATACTAATTGAAAATTTAAATATTTTATGATATAAATTATGTATTAAATAATAGATGAAAACTTATAGAATTGTTTAAAAATTTTATAAAACAATTTTCAAAAAGAATGGATTGTGATTGTTACAGTATTGAAGAAAAAACTGATTTTAAATCAATTTTAAATAATACAGATAAAATTGCTGTTGTATATCCGATTTATGATTCATGTGTACCACGCATTATGGGCGAATTTGTAGAAAATTAATTAAATTATTTTATTATTTTTACTTTTTTTGCAACCATTTTTTTATTCATTAGTATGATTATCAAGTTTATATGATGAAAAATATAATTAAATAAAATTTCCTCATTAAATATTTTAATTTTTATATAGTGTAACTGCTTTGACGTAATTACCATGCCATGATATAATATAAATGTAAATAGTTTTCAAGGAGTTTTATATGATAAAAAAAATATTTAAAACAATTTTAACAATTATAATAATATTATTATTTATATTATTTTTCTTTGCTGTAATAAAACCAGCATATATACAATATAAACAAAATCAACCTCAAGTTACTGTAGATACAAGTGGAGAAAGAGCGACTTCTAAAGACAAAGAAAAAGATAAAGATAATAAAAAAGAAATAGAAAGTGAAGAATTTGAATATAATCCTTTTACATTTGATGATAGAATTTTATTATACGAGGGAAACGTAGATGCAGAATCAATGACAAGGTTAATAGATGTTTTAATAGAAGATATAGATAACCAAATGTATTCAAAAGTTGATGTAAATATTAATGGTACAGAAATTTCTTATGAAAATGAAGAAAATTATACAAACGTTTTAAAAGACTTTAGAAATTCAATATCTGCAAATGGAAAATATTTTGTAGAATTTGAATATAGTACATTAAATGCAGTAGTAGATAAAGTTATTATAAAAAGTTTATAATACAAAAAGAGCAGGTTTTAACCTGCTCTTTTTGTATGTACATTAGCTGCACATAAGCAATCATGTTCTAGATAGTTTGTTCCGTGATTTCGAGGTAAAGTGCACGAATCCGTTCTAAATTCATAAATCCATTCTTTAAATCACCATAGTAGCAAATAGAATCGATTCTCTTTTTGAATTCAGTTTCAGATTCATTGCTTTCGCGTTTAGGAATCTCGTTTTTAGGCAATTCATGTGGAGCGATGATGCTACAAAAAAGCATAAGGTCGATACATGGATACCTAGTGCAGTTTTTTACAGTAGTCCCATCAGACTCGAATACTCTTTCATAGAGTGCAAGGAACTGAATTTTGTCGCTATCTTTTACCATAATGCAATCCTCCATTTTAGTTTGTTTAACTGTTGTCACAAGCTAAGATAAATGGAAATACTAATAGCTTATGTAGAAAATATTATATAGCAAAATAATTATAAAGTAAATATAAAAATTAGCAATAAAAAAATGGAAAAATTTGAGATAAAAATCATGAATAATTTTAATTATATTTATGTATAATATAGTTAAAAATCAAAATTATGGGGGATAGATATTATGAAAATATTATATTATATAGCATTAACATTAGTAATTATAGGAGCATTAAATTGGCTTTTGATAGGTCTTTTTGGGTTTGATTTAGTTGCTACATTGTTTGGAGAAATGAGCCTATTAAGCAGAATAGTGTATTCATTAGTTGGAATTAGTGGTTTTATTTCAATAGGGATTTATCCCAAAATTGATAAACAGAGTTAGAACAGAAAATATTAATAAAAATGTGAATGATTTACTTTATATCATTTTTTCTGTAAATCATTCACATTTTTTATTGAAAATATAATTTTTATTAATAAGAAAATTTTCATATTGTTTTATTATAATAAAGCTATAATATATTATGAAAGTAAGTATAATAACTATGTGTACTAACTAATTTAAATTAAAAATACTTTTTTGTTAAGTACTTATTCTAAAACTAAAGCTTTCTTAGGACAAAAATTAGAACATTTTCCACATTTTATGCATTTATCATAATCAACAGTTGGAGCTTCAAAGCCATTTTGAGAAAGTGCTGAAACAGGGCATACATTAACAGCAGGGCATTTATGATTTTTTGGACAATTTTCAATTATTACTTTTAATTTCTTTTCCATAATATTTTTTCCTTTCTAAATTTTTTTCCATAACATCTTATTATTTTTAAATTCATAGCTTAATTTATTATTATCATAAAGATATGACAAATAAGATTTTATTGTACTTCCAACAAGAACATATTGATTTTCATTCATAATTAAATTATATTCATCAAAAATATATTTTAGAATTTCTTCGAAAGTTTTTTCATTTTCACAAATATTATAAATTTTATTTGATATTTCTTCAATTTTGTTTTTATTAATTTTTATTAAATAAGAAATATCTTGAGTTGCTTCACAATGAGAAGGTATGTATAATTTAGCATCTAAAGTACTTAAAAAATCTAAAGTGTTAAGATATTCTTTTATATCATAAATAAAAAATAAATGATACTTTGTAATGGTTTCATCACTAAATAAAGAATCTGCTAAAAAATAAATATTATCGCTTGTTTTTATGCCAATCATATCAAAAAAATGACCTTTAAGTGAGAAATGTTCTAAGCCTTCAGGTAAATTATCTTGAATTTGTATCACATTTGAAGGCTTAGCAAGCAGAAATTTATTTCTTAAATTTTTAAATGGATAGCCTCCATATAAAAAAGAAGATTCCAAAATTGGAAATTCAACAAATGTTTTTTCAATATCTTTAGCAAATATTTTGCAATTTGTTCTGTCTTGAATAATTTTATTTCCACCAATGTGATCTGCATTAGAATGAGTATTTATAATTCCTTGTATCTTCCAATTATTTTCTTCGATAATTTTTAATATTTTTCTTCCAGCATCTTTATCATTTCCAGAATCAATTAGATAAATTTCATTTTCACTTATTTTATATATACCAATATTAGTAGGATTTTTTATATAATAAGTTTTTTCTCCAACTTGTATTAATTCCATAATTTTAATCCCTTCTATATTTTTTAAATTATTATATCATTTAGAAATAAAATAATCTACACACTTAAGGTTATTTTTAAGAAATCATAATAAAAAAATAACTAAATTTTAATATAAAATTAATGATATAGTAAAATTTTAATAAAAAATTTAATGCGTGTAATACAGAATTTGTAAGCGTTTGGGAGAAATGTTATGCTAAGTTGACAAATTGATTATATAAAATGGTTGAAGTATTTTAGTGATTTTTTTATAATAAAATCATGAGAGGTGGTGTACAAATGAAATTAAATGAAAAGTTAATGAAATTAAGAAAAGAAAGAGGTCTTTCACAGGAAGAATTTGGAAATGAAATAAATGTTTCAAGACAGGCAGTATCAAAATGGGAGGCGGGAACAACTAAACCAGATATTGAGAAGATTAAAGAAATTTCAAATTATTTTGATGTTAGTTTTGAATATTTATTAAATGACGATATAGAAAAATTTGAAGAAAAAGAATCAAAAAGTAAAACAGTAAAGAAAAAACATACTATATTAAAAATATTACTTATTATATTTATAATATATTTTATATGGTCAGCATATAAATTTATAGCTTTATTTAGGTATTATAAAATAGCAGATAGTTTTTCAGAAGAAAATTATACTATATTTGAATCAGATGCATTTTATCAAAAATATGATTCAGGAACACATATGATAACTACAGATAAAATAGGAAATAAAATTATTAGTTGTTCATATGCAAACTATAGTGATGAGAATGCTATACGAGATGAAAATGGAGAATTAATAGCACTTGGTATAGATTTTTATGATTATGATAAAAAGCTTGCTTATTATTTAAATTATGATGAAAATACAAAAACTTATACTTATTATGATACTAGAGAAAATTATACTACTGAAGATTGGGAAAGAATTTTTAGTGCAGGAAATATGATAAAAGAAAGAACACTTGGAAGTATACCATCAAGTTTTAAAGAAATTATGTTGTGCTCAATTAATCCAATATATCAAGTTAATGTAATAACGAATACAATTTATGTTAGAAATTTTAATGGAGCAAAACAAAGAATTATATTAAATAATGATTGTCTAGTAAGTGCGATAGATTTACAAACAGAATTTGATGGTGGAATGAGTATAAACATTAGTTATGATTATGTTCCAGGACATTTTGAGGGTAGACAAATAAAAGATCCTGTTGAAATATATAAAGATCAAATATCTAATTATTCAGAAATAGAATATGTAAAATAAAAATTTATAAAAATAAAATATCTTAAATAAGTAAAAACTATTGATAAATCAGATAAAATCCTTTAAAATAATACTAACAAAATTTAAAGAGGATTAAATATGGAAATAATTTCGAATTCAGAAAATGAAACAATAGAGTTAGGTAAAAAAATTGCTCAGAAATTGAAAAAAGGAGATATAATAGTTTTAACAGGAGAACTTGGATCTGGAAAAACCAAATTAACTGAAGGAATATTAACTTATTTTGGTTTGCAAAATGAGATTTCAAGTCCTACTTTTACAATTGTGAATGAATATGATACAAATAAATTTAAAATATTTCATTTTGATGTATATAGATTATCTGATGTTGATGAGTTTTATGCAATTGGTGGAGAAGAATATTTTGAACAAGGTGTTAGTATTATAGAATGGGGAGAAATGATAAAAGAAGCTTTACCTGAAAAATTTATTAATATTACATTTCAAAGAGATTTAGAAAATGAAAATATAAGAAAAATAAAAATTGAAAATTTAGTCTTAGATTAAATATGAAAAGTAAGTTAATAAAATAACAATAATAAATATAAATCATATAAAAAGCATATAAAAATTTAAAATTTAAGAATAATTTATAATTTAAATAAAAAAACGGGGAATTTTACTTCCCCGCCTTTTTTTCTTCATAAAAAACAGTTAAATCGAATTGATTAGAAGATTTTATGAAGAAATTAAAATTGTCAGTGCTGTACTTATGACCGCCCCAGAGGTCATTGAAATCTACGCCATCTGCTTTTACCAATGTGAATGTTGTAATAGAGTTATCATGTAAATGTAAAGGTCCATCATTCAAATTTTCGGTGAGAATGAAACTGTTGAGTTCAATGATAGAATTCATGATATCTGCACTACCACTTGAGAGATTATAAAACATGCAAATTATACTCTCTGCCACAGGAAGAACAAATTCTTCGCCGATATGAAACTTTGCATAAGTTCGCATGAAGTCAAAAAGTTCCATCCCATTGAACATTTCTTTCAAAAAAGCATCTAGGGTTTTTTTAGGTGTCTTTAGAAGAGTTACTCTGGTAAAATACGGATTAAGTTTTTCTTGCTCAGCTTTAATGATATCAACACTTTGACAATTTGGCAGAATTCCTAAAAAGAATGCTTTTCTGCCTTCACTAATGGCCCGAGATTCGAGTTGCAAATCTGAACCTATTAAGAGAAATTCCAATCCATCCATTTTGTTCCCTCCTTGTAGTATTATTTTAATAAATGAATGGTGTATGCAAAATTGCATAATTCAATACTTATTTTATCACAAAATAGCTGAAAAATCAAATTTGATAAGGTTATAAGTAAATAAAATTATAACAGATATTAATATTAATTTATAAAAAATAAAGTAATACAAGAATAAATAGAATTCTTATTTTTATATTATGTTTACAAAAATTGAATATTGTTGTAAAATATTGATGAAAAGGAGAGAAATATGAAAATATTAGCAATAGATACTTCAAGTAGTATATGCAGCACAGCAATATTAGATGATGAAGTTTTAATTGATAAAAATGAATTAAATAATGGTAGAACACATTCTGAAAATTTAATGCCTCTTATAGATGAATTATTAAAAAGAAATAATATAACAGTTAAAGATATAAATTTACTAGCTTGTTCTGTTGGACCAGGTTCTTTTACTGGTATAAGAATTGGTGTAGCTTCTATAAAAGCAATAGCAGAAGTTTTAAAAATAAAAGTTGCAGGAGTTACTTCTTTAGAAACGTTGGCAAAAAATGTAAAAGATGCAGATACAATAGTTTCTTTAATTGACGCTAGAAATAATCAAGTATATTGTGGTATATTTGATAGAAAATGTAATAAAAAGGAAGAATATATTGCTGATGATATAAATGAAGTGATAAAGAATTTAAAAAAATATGATAAAATTACATTTGTAGGAAGTGGAGCAGTATTACATAAGGATTTATTAAAAGAAGAGCTAGAGAATGTAAAATTTTCAGATCTTAATGAACAATCAGCAGAAAATGTTGGAAAAATTGGTTATAAAAAATATTTGGAAAATGATTTATGTGATGCAGATTCAATTCTTCCAATTTATTTAAGAAAATCTCAAGCAGAAAGATTAAAGAATAAATAATTTTAAATTAATAATAAAATAAAATTTACCATAAAACAAATAAATTTAATAAGAAATAATAAGATTAAACAGTAAAAATAAACAATTAAAAAGAGGACTTAAAATGATAGAAATACGAGAAATGAAATTTGAAGATTATGAAAACATAAAAGATAAACTTCAAAAAGAATTTGATGAGTTTTGGACACCTTCAATTTTAAAAAGTGAATTAGAAAGTAAAAATTCTAAATATATTGTTGCTTTGAAGGGCAAAGAAGTTGTAGGATTTGCTGGTATAATCATTTTACCAGATGGCACAGAAGTTACTAATATTGTAACTAAAAAAGTAGAAAGAAAAAAAGGTATAGGAAAACTACTTTTAGACAAACTAATAAATATGACAATAACAGAAAAAAAAGAAGTAATTAGCTTAGAAGTTAATGAAAAAAATATAATAGCTATAAATTTATATAAAAACTTTGGCTTTGAAAAAGTTGGAAGAAGAAAAAAATATTATAATGGAATAGATGATGCAATTATTATGACTAAAAAAATTAAAAATTTATAAAACTTAATGTAAAATAATGTGATTTTTTGAAAATAATAATTGCATTATTTATATGTTTGATATAAAATCACAATAGAAGTTATGATTCGGAGGAAGATACTAATGAGAAAAGTAAATGAACTAATGCCAAAAGATTTGAAAGATGTATGTAATCCTAGTTTATTCAAATTCGAAACAACAAAAGAATTAGTAGATACAAGTGATTTAGTTTATGGCCAAGAAAGAGGAATAAAGGCTTTAGAGTTTGGTACAGATATAGATATAAAAGGATATAATCTATATTTAGAGGGACCATCTGGTGTAGGAAAAACTATGTATACAAAAAAATTCCTAGATAAAAAAGCCGAAAAAGGTAAAGTTCCTAATGATTGGGTGTATATATATAATTTTGAAAATCCAAATGAACCAGTAGCAGTTTCTTTTCCGGCAGGACAAGGAAAAATTTTTGCATCTACAATGGAAAATTTTATCAAAGATGTGAGAAGAGATATTAAAAAAACTTTCAATAATGATGATTTTGAAAAAGAAAAACAAATTATAAAACAAGAATTTGAAGAAAAAAGAGAAAATCTTTTAAATAAATTAAATCAAAAAACAATGATACAAGGGTTTCAAGTAAAATCAACTAGTAATGGTGTTTATATGATGCCTGTATTAGATGGAAGAACACTTGCGGAAGACGAATTTGAAGAATTAGATGATAGTATAAAAAAAGAATTTGAAGAGCGCTCAGCTTTAGTTCAAGAACAAATTTTTCAAGCTTTAGGAGAAATAAAAGCAATTGAAAGAGAAGCAGAAAAGAAAGTTGATGAATGGCAGTCTAATATTGCCTTAATGACAATTAATGTACATGTAAATTCAATTAAAGCAAATTATAAGAGAAATAAAAAAATAGGAACATATTTAGATAATATAAAAAAAGATATTTTAAAAAATATAAATGCATTTTTAGCTCCAGATAGTGATAGTAAATCAAATAATATGCCAAACCAACCAATGCAAAGACCAGAACAAAAAGAACCATGGCTTAACTATAGAGTTAATTTATTTATTGACAATAGTAAACTTGAAGGTGCTCCTGTAATTATGGATACAAATTATTCATATTATAATATTTTTGGAGGACTAGAATATGAGAATCAATATGGTTCTTTAAAAACAGATTATATGATGATAAAACCAGGGTTACTTCATCAAGCAAATGGTGGATATATTATTTTTCAGGCAAAAGACATTTTAGCAAATGGAGTTTGTTACGAAGCTCTAAAAAAAGCATTAAAAATAAGAGAGTTAAGTATTGAAAATGCAACAGAGCAAAGAGCAGGAGTATTACTTGCAGCTATAAAACCAGAACCAATACCACTTAATATAAAGGTATTATTAGTAGGAAATTCCAATATTTATCATACATTACTTTCAATGGATGATGATTTTAGAAAATTATTTAAAATAAAAGTTGAATTTGAAGAAGATGCTCCAAAAACAGTAGAAAATATTGAAAGATTAAGTAATTTCGTAAGAAGTTTTTGTACACAAGAAAAATTATTGGATCTGGATAAAGAAGCTATGGCAAAAGTAGTTGAAATTACATCTAATTTAGCAGGTGACAAAGAAAGATTATCTACACAATTTAGTGAAATTGGAGAAGTAATTGGAGAAGCATCTGCTTGGGCAAAAAAAGATAGACAAAAAATAATAACAAAAGCATATATTCAAAAGGCCTTAGACGAAAGAATTGAAAGAATAAAAAAATATGATACTAGATATTTGCAAATGATAAAAGAAGAATCTTTATTAATAGATACAGAAGGATATGAAGTTGGACAAATTAATGGTCTAACAGTTATAAAAATTGGAGATTATTCTTTTGGAAAACCTGCAAGAATTACAGCAAGTACTTATATGGGAAAAGAAGGAATTATTAACATTGAGAGAGAAATAGAGATGTCTGGGTCTTCTCATTCAAAAGGTGTACTTATTTTAACAGGATATTTGGGAGAGAAATTTGCTCAAGATATACCACTTTCTTTAACAGCTAATTTATGTTTTGAACAATTATATGGTGGAGTTGATGGTGATAGTGCATCTAGTACAGAAGCTTATGCACTTCTTTCAAGTTTATCTGGTGTACCAATAAATCAATCTATTGCAGTTACTGGTTCAGTAAACCAAAAAGGATATATTCAACCAATAGGTGGGGTAAATGAGAAAATCGAAGGATTTTTCCAAATTTGTAAACTTAGAGGATTTAATGGTGAACAAGGTGTTATTATTCCAAAACAGAATATTAGAAATTTACACTTATCTGACGAAATAATTGAAGCTGTAAAAGATAAAAAATTCCATATATATGCAATAACTACTATTGATGAAGGAATTGAAATTTTAACAGGTGTTCCAGCTGGAAAAAGAAATAAAGAAGGAAAATTTCCAGCAGGTTCAATAAATTATTTAGCACAAGAAAAGCTTAAAAAATTTGCAAAAATAAATGAAAAATAAATAGAAGAGGACGATATAATTTTGACAAAGATAAAATCGTCCTCATATTTATTATTTGAAATATACTTTAATAACTTTTAAATAATATTTGTTTTTATGAGTATATGTAAATTTAAGCATAAAAAATGAAATAAGTAGAAAAACTAATTGTAAAAGAACTTATAAAAAATAAAAAATAGTATATAATATTTAATATTATAAATTTTATTTTTGAAAGGAGATTTTTATGGAAAAAGTAAGAGCAATTCAATATGGAGTTGGAAAAATGGCTGTATACACAATGCGTTATATGTTAGAAAAGGGAATTGAAATTGTGGGAGCAATCGATGTAAATCCTGATATTGTTGGAAAAGATATTGGTAGTTTAATGGGAAGAGAAGAACTTGGAATTAAAGTAATAGATGCAAAAGATGCAAAAGAATTATTGGAAAATACAAAACCAGATATATGTGTAGTAACAACAAGAAGTTTAATAGGTGAGCTTGAAAAACCACTTATTTTATGTGCTAGTATGGGCATTAATGCAATTACTACTTGTGAAGAGGCATTTTTCCCAATGAATTCAAATCCAGAATTAACAAAAAAAATAGATGAACTTGCAAAAGAAAATAATTGTACAATTACAGGTAGTGGATATCAAGACATTTATTGGGGACAACTTGTTAGTTCAATAGCTGGTTCAACTCAAAGAATTGTAAAAATAAAAGGAAGTTCAAGTTATAATGTTGAAGAATATGGAATTGCTTTAGCAGAAGCACATGGGGCAGGATTAACTTTATCTGAATTTGATGAGAAAATTGCATCAGTTGATAGAATTTCAGACGAAGAAAGAGAGAAAATAATAAAGAGTGGTGAATACTTACCATCTTATATGTGGAATGTTAATGGTTGGTTATGTGAAAAATTAGGATTAACTGTAAAACGTCAAACTCAAAAATGTGTTCCTCAAACAGCTAAAGAAGATATTTATTCATCAACTTTAAATATGACAATAAAAGCTGGAGATGCAACAGGAATGAGTGCAGTAGTAACTACTGAAACAGAAGAAGGTATTACTTTAGAAACAGAATGCATAGGAAAAGTTTATAGTAAAGATGAATTTGATAAAAATGTATGGACAGTAGAAGGAGAACCAACTACTACAATTACTGTTGAAAAGCCAGATACTGTAGAATTAACTTGTGCAAGCATTGTAAATAGAATACCAGATGTTATAAAAGCTGAAAGTGGTTATGTACCAACAGAAAGATTTGGAGAATTAACTTTTAAAAAGAATATATGTAAATAATCTAATATTTTGCTCAAAATCATTTTTTATGATTTTGAGCTTTTTTATATAATATGAGATTTTAAAATTTTTCCTATTTTATATAAAAAATTTTTTAAAATTATCTAAAATTTGGATCCAGAATAAAGAGTGGGAATTTACTTAAATAATTATATAATTTAATATTTATTAAAATTTATAAATTAACTGAAAAATAATATAACATGATAAAATAAAGATTATAATATTAGTTGAAAAAAGATATGATGCAGATAAATTAAAAATAAAATATTGAAGATTAAATAAAATTATGATATAAAATTATGAGAAATCAAAGTCAAAATTTAATTATTAATTCTTATGAAAGGAAATATAAAATGAAAATAGAGTTATTAGGTGGATGTAAAAAAGATGAATTAGAAAAAAGAATTCAAAATGTAGCAGCAGCTGGAAAATTATCAAGATTTCCTGGCAATGTAGTTGAAGTTTTAGAAAGCTGTAATGATTATGAAAGTAATTTAAAATTAATCAAAAGAATTATAAAAATGGGTCATAAATCAATTATAGAACATGATTATTTAGTTTTTGCTTTATGTGATGTAACACCAATAGTTGAACAAACTTTAATAGGATATAGATTAACTTCTTTCACTGTAAAATCAAGGAGAGAAGTGGATTTTAGAACAGTAGGTTTTTATGTTCCAGAGTTTAGAAATGAAGCAGGCGAAGTCCATGAAAAAAATGAAGAATTAAAAGAAGAATATAAAAATCATATGAAAATGCTATTTAATACTTATGCCGATATTGTAGATAGAGGTGTAAATGTTGAAGATGCAAGATTTATATTACCATATTGTTTTCACGATAACTTTATAATGGGAGTAGATGCAAGAGGTCTTGAAAAGATGATTATAGACTTAAAATCTGGATTTTTAAGTCAAATTCCAGATTTAAAAGAAGTTGGTGAAGAATTATATAATATAGTAAAAGAAAATATACCATATTTAGTTCCAAATATAAAAAAACAAGAAGAAAATTACAGTTCTGGCTTTGAATATTTAGAAGAAACTTATAAAAGGCCTGAAATAAAAATTTTAGATAAAACAAAAATGGTAAGTTACACACCAAATAGTGATGATGTAGTACTTGAAAGTGCAATAATGTATCATTATCAATGTTCAAAAGAAACATCAAAAGAGATTTTAGCGGAAATTATAAGAAAAGATGAAACAGCAAAAGAAAAAATGATGTATGAAATTATGCATAAAGACTCTAGAAGAGAACTTGAGCAAGTATCTTTTAGTTTTCAAATTCCAATATCTTTATCTATTCTTACACATTTAACAAGACATAGAATGCATTCTTTGTTAGTACCAGAATTCTTACCAATGTGGGATATGAGAAATTATATTACTCCTGCTTCAGTAAAGTCTAAGGCAAATGATATATATGAAACAGCAGTTAAGAGAAATATAGAAGTCAAAGAAAAATTTAAAAAGATGGGAGTAAAAGAAGCTGATTTAGTATATTTCTATTTAGGAAATCAAATGCTAAATGTTGTAACAACAATGAACGCTAGAAATATACAGTGGGTATGTAGATTACGTTGTTGTAATAAAGCGCAATGGCAAATAAGATTTATTGCAAAAGATATAGCAAAACAAGTATCAGAAGTTGCACCACTTATAGGAAAAGGGTTAGGTTCAACTTGTGTTACAGATAGATTTTGTGGTGAAGGTAGAGAGTGTTGTGGCTTAATTGATAAACTACTAGAAGAAGATGCAAAAAATAAAAAATAGGAGAAATTATGATAGATTTACATATTCATACAACTTATTCTGATGGAACAGATTCAGTAGAAGAACTTTTAAAGAAAGCAGAGGATAAACAATTAGAAGTTATTTCTATTACTGATCATGATGAAGTAGGTTCATATTTTGAACTTGAAAAAGATAAAAAACTTAGAAATTTATATAGTGGCAAGATTATAATAGGGGCAGAATTAAAAACAGTTTGGAATAGAGTACCAATAGAAATTTTAGCTTATGGAATAGATTATAAAAAATTAAGAATCCATAAAATAAACATGAAAGAACTTCAAAAAGAAGTATTAGAAAAATTAAAAAAAGTTGCAAGGGATTTAGGTTTAATATATGATGAAAAAAATGTTTATATAGATGAAAATGATCCTACAAAAAGATTTGGGTCGTTTACTATTGGAACAGAGCTTTTGAAACATAAAGAGAATTTTAAAAAAATTAAAGAAATAGGAGAATTTGTGCCAACAAGTTTTTATAGAGTTCATCAAAGTAATAAAAATAGTCCTTTTTACGTTGATGAAACTTATGCTTCAATAGATATAGATGAAACAATTTCTAGAATTCATGAAGCAGGTGGTTTGGCTTTTTTAGCCCATGGATATATTTATCCTTTTGACGATAAGGATAAAACTATTGAAGAAATTCTAAGTACTACAAATATAGATGGAATGGAATGTGTTTATACAGAATTTAGTGAAGAAGAAAGAAAAAAGGCAATGAGATTTTGTAAGAAATACAATAAGTTTATGTCTGGTGGAAGTGATTATCATGCAAAAAACAAGCCAGATATAAATCTAGGAACAGGAAGAAATAATAATATGAAAATAGAGAAAAGCCTTATTGAGCCTTGGATAAATAAAGTAAGATATATATAGAAAAAGCAACCTATAAAGGTTGCTTTTTGGCTCCTCTTGCCCGGCTCGAACGGGCGACCTATCGGTTAACAGCCGAGCGCTCTACCAACTGAGCTAAAGAGGAATAATTGTTATTAAAAATATATATTATTATTTCCAATAACAAAATTATTATACATTATTATATTTTTATATTCAATATTTATTATTAAAAATAATATTTCTTTTTTGTTACAATTATTTTTAGAATCATAATTTTTATACTAATTTCAGTTTATTTATTATAATTTAAATTGTTATATTTGTTGTTCTAGTAGTTCATACAAAAGGTTGGTATTCCAGTAGAATGTGGTGCAATATCATATTCATTAAAAAATAAACATAAAGTATTTGAAGATGTAATATAAAAATTTTGAGGTTTAAATGTTTCTAAAACTAAATTACAATAATTATCAAAATAATTTTCAGGATTTTTAGAAATTTCATAATTTATTTGTTTTAATAAATATAAAATATAATAATCATTGCAAGGATAAAAGTCTGATAAACTCATTAACTTTGAATATTTCATATTCCAAGTTTGCCCTTTAATTGTAGTTATGCCGTGTGCACCACCAGAATATATGTACTGTTCATAATATAAGCTGATAATATTATTTTCATTGTAGGTTATAT
>DSLMC04102__coassemble_732_pt1 | contig 43732 bp, 34 predicted proteins | sample DSLMC04102__metabat2_low_PE_001 | metagenome-assembled genome bin DSLMC04102
GAACGCTAGCCTGTCACGCTAGAGGTCGACGGTTCGAGCCCGTTCCGGGTCGCCATTTTTTTGAAAAAATTAATAATATATATTTGGCTCGATAGCTCAGTTGGTAGAGCAGGGGACTGAAAATCCCCGTGTCAGTGGTTCGATTCCACTTGAAGCCACCATATACATAGGGTAGTAAGGCCTTCAAAGGATTGTCTTATTACTCTATTTTTTTCTCCTGAAACATTGATGTTCAGTGTTTTTCAATAATTTTGTATAAGTTTTGTAAGTCTTTTATTTTCTAATTATATCTAATTTCTCAATATGTTTTTGTAATTTTAGCACATTTTTAAATTTAAAGGAAATTTAAATAATCTTAAATTATTAGGATATTATGGTTACTTCTTAATTTAATAAAAAATAAAAGTAAAAGGAAGAAATTGAGAGAAAAGAAAAATATAGAGTGTTGTATAAAAATAAAAAAAGCAAATATAAACTTTTTTAGACATATATTGACTTTTTTATTTACTAAGAGTATAATAATCGTGTTGGCAATTAACATAAATCTTTATTTATGAATATTACTATATTAACAGCTTAAGTTACAAGGTGCTACTTTAGCCATTAAAAGTAATTCATAGTTTGTTAAAATAGTATTTTTTTATCTAATTTGTTATTTTATAATAACTAAAATATTATAAATAGGAGGTAAATCATGGATACAATAGATATAGTTGATATTGTAGAAGAAATAAGAAATTTAATTGAAAATAAGAAAATTAATAAACTACATGATTATTTAGAAACAATTAATAGTGCTGATTTGCCGAGCATTTTAGATGAGTTTGATGAAGAAAATACAATAATGATTTATAGATTGCTATCTAAAGGAAAAGCTGCAGAAGTCTTTGTAGATTTAGATCCGGATGATAAAGAGAAATTGATTGGTTATTTAACAGATACTGAAATAAAAAATGTTATGAATGAAATCTATATGGATGAAGCAGTTGATTTAATAGAAGAAATGCCTTCAAATGTTGTAAAAAGAATACTTGCAAATACAAAACCACAAAATAGAAAAATAATAAATGAATTATTAAAATATCCAGATGATACAGCTGGAAGTATGATGACAACAGAATTTATAGATTTAAAAGAAAATATGACTGTTAAACAAGCTTTTGAATTTATAAAAGAAAAAGGTCTAAAAAAAGAAACTGTTTATAATTGCTATGTTTTAAGTATTGATAGGAAACTTTTAGGTGTTATAGATATAAAAGCACTTCTAATTGCTGATAGAAATATGCTAGTTCAAGATATAATGGATACCAATGTTATTAAAGCATATACTTTAGAAGATCAAGAAGAAGTAGCCAAGTTATTTGATAGATATGATTGCATAGCTGTTCCAGTAGTTGATAAAGAAGAAAGATTAGTTGGTATTATAACTATAGATGATGCTATTGATGTAATGCAAGAAGAAACTTTAGAAGACTTTGAAAAAATGGCAGCTATTGCACCAGCAGAAACATCATATTTTAAAACTAGTGTATTTAAACATGCAAAAAATAGAATAGTATGGTTATTTATTTTAATGATTTCTGCAATGGTAACAGGAGCAATTATTGAAAACTTTGAAACTGCAATATCTTCTCTTCCTCTTTTAGTAGCTTTTATACCAATGATAATGGGAACAGGAGGAAATTGTGGTTCACAAAGTTCAACTCTTATTATAAGAGGTCTTGCAATGGATGAAATATGTACTAAAGATTTATTTAAAGCTATGTGGAAAGAATTTAGAGTAGCATTATTAGTTGGTTTAACTTTAGGAATAGTAAATACAGCGAGAATTGTGATTCAATATCAAGACATAAAGATAGCGGTAGTAGTTTCAGTAACTTTAATGTTTACAGTAATAATTGCAAAATTATTAGGTTGTATGTTGCCAATAGCTGCTAAAAAATTGAAGTTAGATCCAGCAATTATGGCATCACCTTTACTTACAACAATTGTTGATACAGTTTCAGTTTTATTATTCTTTACAATTTCAACAGCAGTATTTCATTTATAAAATAAATTACATTCATAAAAGTAACATTGTTACAGTATAATTATATAAATTGGGTAAGATAACGTTTTTGAAAAAAATAAATCAAATTCTTAACATTTTATTTATTTTATTGATATATATATTATTTTGAATTATAATAAAAATGTAGAAAAAATAAAATATATAGAAAAGGTAAAAAAATGAAGAAAATTTATATAGTTTTGGCACATACAGGCACTCTTTTATCTAGAATTATAAAAATGAAAACTGGTGCAGAATATACACATGTTTCAATATCACTAGATGAGGATTTGAAAAATATGTATTCTTTTGGAAGAAAATATTCATATATTGCTTTTTTAGGAGGATTTGTAAAAGAGGGTGCTGATTTTGGTACTTATAAAAGGTTTTATAATACAGAAATTAGTATATATGAATTAGAAATTTATGATGAAGTTTACGAAAAAATCTGCCAGAAAATAGAATACATAAAAGCACATAAGGATGAATATAAATTTAATATTTTGGGATTATTTTTAGCAGGATTTGAGAAAAAAAGAAAACTTGATAAAACATATTATTGTGCAGAATTTGTAAAAATATTAATGGAAAAATCTGGTGTTGACACAACAGGATTACCAGATGTTATAAAACCAGAACATTTTAAAAATTTAAAAAATGCTAAACTTATATACAAAGGAAAACTTAAAGAATATAAAAGAACAAATCGATATATGGATTTCCTTTTAGAATATATGCTTAGAGAAAAAGCATCTTCACATTAATAAATATATTTGTAAAAAAGTTCTTAAAAGTTCTTCATATAAATAAAAACTTAAATTAAATATTTTAATTTTAATTTAAGTTTTTTATTTTATAATTTAAATGAATAATAATGTTTAAATTAGTGTATAGGTAAAATTTAAATAAAGGAATGATAATATGAGGGTTTTAATTATTGAAGATGATAAAATATTAGCAAAAACAGTAGAACAATGTATTGGAAGTAAATATGATGTTGATCATGCTTATGATGGTGAAGAAGGAGTGCTTTATGCTAAACAAGAAATTTATGATGTAATAATATTAGATATTATGCTACCAATTATGGATGGATATGGAGTATTAAGTGAACTTAGAAATAACAAGATTTATACTCCTGTATTAATATTAACAGCAAAAGATGGAATTGGAGATAAAGTAAAAGGCTTTAGATATGGAGCAGATGATTTTCTAGTAAAACCTTTTAATAGGGAGGAATTGATTGTAAGATTAGAAGCATTAATAAGAAGAGCAAATGGGAACTATTATGACAATATAATAGAATATAAAGGTTTAGTTCTAGACTTAAATAGTAGAAAGGTACAAGCTGGAGATAAAGAAATTATACTTCAAGGAAAACAATTTGATGTATTAGAATATTTAATAAAATCTAAAAATACAATTATAACTAAAGAACAAATTTTTGATAAAATATGGGGATTTGATAGTGAGACTACAACAAATGTAATTGAAGTTTATGCAAGTGGTTTAAGAAAGGAATTAAAAAAGATTGGATATGATAAATATTTAAAAACAATTAGAGGGGTAGGATATATCTGGTCTGAGTAATAAATGAAGCTATGGAAGAACAAAAAAGTTTAAAAAAGAAATTAATTAAACATATTATTTATAATATTATAGGATTTATTGTAATTTTTATAGTTTGTGGATTATTTATATTTTTGATGGTAAAAGGTATTACGTATAGAGGTATAAATCAAGAATTATATGATAGTAAGAGAAAAATTTTAGAAGCTAATCCTGAAAATATGAATATTATTTTAGAATCAAATTATCCAGACTATATAGAAAATCCTTTTAGGGAAAGTTGGATAAAAAGAGCTATTAGTGAGTATCAAGATTTGGCTTTAGCTCAAAAAATAGTAAATCCTAATGTTCAAATTATTTTAAGAGATGAGAACAAAGAAATAATTAATGAAGATTATTTAGGTAGATTATATGAATATAAAGACCAAATAGAATTTGATACAAAAAAAATGGATAAAATTTATGAATTAACTTTAGATAACAAATATCATTATAAAGTTTTAAATTTTGTTTTTAAAAGAGATTTTGCGGAAGATAGATATATACAGTTATTAATAAATATAGACAGTGAAAAATATTTGGTAACTAATTATTTTAGGATAATTAGTTTAACTGTTACAGTTGGTATAGTGCTTTCAATTTTTGCAAGTTATATTTTGTCTAAAAAAACATTAAAACCTTTAAGGGATAATATGGTAAAACAGATGGAATTTGTTCAAAATGTTTCTCATGAATTAAGGACTCCTCTTACAATAATTCAGGCAAAACAAGAAATATTATTACAAGAGCCTAATAGTAAAATAATTGATAAATCAGAAGATATAATTTTAACTTTAAATGAAACAAAAAGACTTAGTAAATTGATTAAAGATTTAATGTTACTTTCTAGAGCTGATTCGGATGGCATGAAATTACAAAAAGAGAATGTTAATATTGATGAATTTATTAAAGAAATAATTAGTCCATATAAAGAAATTGCAGAAATGCAGGAAAAAAATATGGTTCTTAATTTAGATTATAAAGCGGATATTGATGTAGATACAAATAAATTTTATCAATTAATGATAATTTTACTTGATAATGCAATAAAATATACTGAAACTAATGACAGCATTGAAGTAAAGACTTATTTAAAAGATAATAAATTTGTTTTAGAAGTTACAGATACTGGAATTGGAATAAGTGATGAAGGAATGACAAGAATTTTTGAAAGATTTTATAGGGAAGATAAAGCTAGAAATAGAGAAACAGGAGGAAGCGGATTAGGTCTTTCTATTGCAAGTTCAATAGTAACTGCACATGGGGGTACAATTAAAGTAAGTCATAATACTCCAAAAGGAAGTATTTTTATAGTAAGATTACCTAAATAGAATAAATAAAAAATAATTTAAAATTCATTTTTTATTATGTTTTATTAAAATGATTAGTGAATTTCAATTAATAAAAAAGATGGCAAAATGTTTATATTTGCCATCTTTTGTTATATATAGGAAAGCTATTGAATCTTCCTATTATATAGATTATGAAAACTGTTGAATTAATATATTTAATTATTTAATAAAAGTTTAAAATATTAATAAATTGTGTATATTATTAGTAATAGATTTCAGGAGGTTTTTATGGTATATAAATTTACGAAGAGTGGCGAAAAAGTTCTTGCAATAGCAAATGAACTTGCTTCAGATTTAGGTCATAGCTATATAGGAACAGAACATTTATTATATGGCTTAGCTTGTGAAGAAAATGGAGTTGCAGGTAAAGTTTTAGAAAATCAAGATATAACTCCAGAAGATATATTAGATAAAATAGAAGAATTAATAGGTGGACAAGTTAAAGATAATTTTTCTGTTTTAGGTTTCACGCCAAGAACAAAAAAAATCCTAGAAAATGCATATCTAGAAGCAAAAAAATTGGGTTCTAATTATATAGGTACAGAACATTTATTAGTTGGAATGATGAAAGAAACTGATAGTATAGCAATTAGAATTTTAGTGGATTTAGAAGTAAATCCTGATGAGATGTTAGCAGATATAGCCAAGACTTTAAATGAATTTGAAGAAAATATAAATAGTAATGCAGAAAAACAAGAAAATTCTAATTTCAATAATACGCAAACTTTAAACCAATTTGGAAATGATTTGACAAAACAGGCAAGAGAAGGAAAATTAGATCCTGTTATAGGAAGATTAGAAGAAACAGATAGAGTAATAGAAATTTTATCAAGACGAACTAAAAATAATCCTTGCTTGATAGGAGAGCCAGGTGTTGGAAAAACAGCAGTTATAGAAGGACTAGCACAAAAAATAATTAATGGAAATATTCCAGAAAATTTAAAGAATAAAAGAGTTATAACTTTAGATATTACCTCAATGGTAGCAGGAGCAAAATATAGAGGAGATTTTGAAGAGAGAGTAAAAAAATGTTTAGCAGAAGTAAAAAAAGCAAAAGATATAATTTTATTTATTGATGAAATCCATACAATAGTTGGAGCTGGTGCTGCAGAAGGAGCAATAGATGCTGCTAATATTTTAAAACCACTTTTAGCAAGAGGAGAAATTCAAGTAGTTGGTGCAACAACAATAAAAGAATATAGAAAATATATAGAAAAAGATTCTGCACTTGAAAGAAGATTTCAGGCTGTGAATATTGAAGAACCAAGCATTGAAGATACTAAAAAAATATTAATAGGTTTGAGAGATAAATATGAAGCTCATCATAATGTAAAAATAACAGATACTGCAATAAGTGCAGCGGTAGAACTTTCAAATAGATATATAAATGATAGATTTTTACCTGATAAAGCTATAGATTTGATAGATGAAGCTGCTGCAAAAGTAAAATTAAAAGCTTTTATTGAACCTGAATATTTAAAAAATATGGAAAAAGAACTAGATAAAGTAGTGAAGGAAAAAGAAGAAGCAATTAATACTCAAAATTATGAAAGAGCAGCTAAATTAAGAGATTATGAAAATGAATTGATTAATAAATTAGAAGAGGAAAATGATAGATGGAAGAATAGAAATGACAAAAAAATTATTAATATAGGAAAAGATGATATTGAATACGTAATATCAAGGTGGACAGGTATACCAATTTATAAAATAACAGAAACAGAAAATGAAAAATTAAAAAATTTAGAAAAATCTTTGCATAAAAGAGTAATTGGACAAGAAGAAGCTATTTCAGCAGTTTCAAAAGCTATTAGAAGAAGCAGGTTAGGATTAAAAGATCCTAATAGACCAATAGGGTCATTTTTATTTTTAGGCCCAACAGGAGTTGGAAAAACAGAACTTACAAAAGCTTTAGCAGAGAGTTTATTTGGAAATGAAAATTCAATGATTAGAATGGATATGTCTGAATATATGGAAAGCCATTCAGTTTCAAAAATAATAGGTTCTCCTCCTGGATATGTAGGGTATGATGAGTCTAATGGATTAAGTGAAAAGGTAAGAAGAAAGCCATACTCAGTTATTTTATTTGATGAAATTGAAAAAGCACATAGTGATATAATGAATATTTTATTGCAAATATTAGAAGATGGTATATTAACAGATAGTCAAGGAAGAACTGTAAGTTTTAAAAATTGTGTAATTATTATGACTTCTAATATTGGAGCTAGACAAATAACAAATAGAAAAAAAATGGGATTTGGAAATGAAGAATTTTCAGAAAATAATGAATATAATGAAATAAAAAAATCTGTTATGTCAGAATTAAAAAGAGAATTGAAACCAGAATTTATAAACCGTATTGATGAGATTGTAATTTTTCATAAGCTAACAAAATTTGAAATTGCAAGTATCATAGATTTAATGTTAGAGAAAGTAGAAGAGAGGTTAAATAAGCAAAATTATTATATAGAATTTGATAAATCAATCAAAAAAATTATTCAAGAAAAAGGCACAGATTCAAATTATGGAGCAAGACCAATAAGAAGAGCGATTCAGGTATATATTGAAGATAAAATTGCTGAAGGAATAATAAATGGAGTTATAAACAAAAATGAAAAAAACGTAATTTTATCTGATGGAGAAAATATTATTTTTAGAAGAATAGAAGAATTTTCAAAAGTTTAAAATTATATTATTATTATTATTATTATTTAGAAAAAATAACTAGAAGCTAAATACTTTTTCATGCATCCCTTTATGTTTTGTGTTAAATACAAAAGTTTTATTGTGTATACAAAAAGGGATGCATTTTTTTATATTAATTTTTTATATTAATTTTTTATATTAATTTTTTATTTATTATTTTGTGATGCTTTTTTTATAAATTTATATAAAAAATTTTATATTTTCTGCATATTGGCAGGATGAACATGAACAACAGCTTTTTCAATCTTGTCTATAGTTTCAACATCTTTTTCTAAATGATTTGCAAGTGCATGACTATCATAAGTGCTCATATTTCCATCAACAGCAATAGTAAAGATAACTAAATATCGATATCCCATTGGAGTACAATATAGATTATAACAATTTTTTATTTCATCATGTTCTTTTACTAGATTCATTATTGTTTCTTTAGTTTGAGTATCTAGAGAAACATCCATAAGAACATTATAACTTTCTATAAAAATTCCAAGACCAGTAATAAAAATCCATATTGAAATTCCAATACCAACAATTGAATCTACCCAATAAATACCAAAGTATCCGAATAAAATTGAAATAAGTGTAAAAGTTGTAACAATACAATCATTTTTGTGGTCTTTATAATTAGATTTTAAAAGTATACTATTATATTTTTTATATAATATTTTTGTATATATATATAAAGATAATTTTGTTATAATTGTTAAAATACATACAATAATTAAAATCCAAGAAAATTCAAAATAAGATTTGTTTACAAGTCTTATTAGAGAGTCAACTAGAAGTTTTAAGGAAACTAAAAGCATTGTAATACTTATAAAAAGTGAAAAAATGTATTCTGCTTTCCCATGTCCTAAATTATGATCTTCATCTTTAGGTTCACTAGAAATTTTACTTCCTATAAAAGTCATAAGAGAGGCTAAAATGTCAGAAGCGCTATTAAAGGCATCAGCAATCATAGATTGACTCTTAGTAACAAAACCTATAAAACCCTTTATAATCAATAAAAAAATATTTCCTAAAATTCCAACCATTCCGGCTTTTTTTATATCTTTAAATCTTTTTTCCATAGAAAAGACCTCCATATATAAATTATATGATAACACATAATAAAAATTTTACAAGATATTGATTAAAAAAAATCTATATGTTATAATCGCTTTAGTTTTAACAAATGAAAGAAAGGTGTTTTATTTGATATTTATAGTAATAATATGTATTATGGTATTAACAATATTATTTTTAGCTGTACTTGCTGTAGCTCAAATAAAAATGGCTGGAATGAATGTAAAAGATTTTTGGTCATTTATAAAAGCTAATGACACTTTAAATAAATTATATGCCTTTTCAATAAAATATGAACAATTGACTCCGCAACAACAGGTATTATTTTTAAAAGAAGCAGATATAGTCTTTGATGCTTTTGGAAAAGTACCAGATGCTTTATGGGAAGAAGAATATCAAAAATATATGGAGATATTAAATAAATATAAAGATATAAAAATTACAAGATGGGAATCTCAGTAGTGTGAGATTCTTTTTTTTATTTAATAAATAGTTTAATGTTCTATTTTGTAGAAATTTATAAGAGTAGTATATAAATAAGATTTTGTACTAAAATACATACGATACATATTTATAAAACTTTTATTTTTTTTTATTATTATAAATTTGTATTTATTATATAATAAGTGTTTAACTTTTTATAAAAAAATACATATTATATAAACAAATGAGTTAAGTTATTAAAAAGGAAGGTGCTATATGAAAATTAGATATTTTGATCATTCTGCTACTACTGCTGTTGATGATAGAGTATTAGAAGCTATGATACCATATTTTTCTGAAAATTATGGGAATCCTTCTTCAGTATATGGAATTGGGAAAGACAATAAAGAAGTGATAAATATTTGTAGAATGAAAATTGCTAGTATGTTAAATTGTAAAGTAAATGAAATTTATTTTACTAGTTGTGGAAGTGAAAGTGATAATTTAATATTAAAAGGTATTGCATTTGCAAATAAAAATAAAGGAAATCACATAATTACAACTAAGATAGAACATCCAGCTATATTAGATACTTGTAAATTTTTGGAAAAATTTGGATATAGAATAACTTATTTAACACCTAAATCAAATGGAATAATTGATGTAAATGAACTTGAAAAAAATATAACTAAAAATACAATTTTGATAAGTGTTATGTATGCAAATAATGAGATTGGAACTATACAGCCAATAAGAGAGATAGGAGAGATAGCAAAAAAATATGGAATATTTTTTCATACAGATGCAGTTCAAGCAATAGGAAATATTAAAATTAATGTGCGAGAAGAAAATATTGGAGCGATTTCTTTATCTGCACATAAATTTTATGGACCAAAGGGGATGGGAGTTGCTTATATTAATGAAAATATACCTTTTTGGAGAATGCAAGATGGTGGTCATCAAGAAAGAAACAAAAGAGCAGGTACAGAAAATGTTCCTGGTATAGTTGGACTTACAAAAGCTATGGAAATTGCTGAAGAAAATTTGATAGAATATAATAGAAAATTAAAAACTTTAAGAGATTTTTATATATCAGAAATAAGAAAAAGAGTACCATATATAAGAATTAATGGTGATTTAGAAAACAGATTATCTGGTAATGCTAATATATGTTTTAATGGGGTTGATGGAAGTAAGTTACTTGCAGAATTAGACCAAAAAGGAATTTGTGCATCTAGTGGTTCTGCATGTAGTGCTGGGTTAATTACTCCATCACATGTATTATTAGCAATTGGTGTTCCAAATAAAATTGCAAGTAGTAGTTTGAGAGTAAGTTTTGGAAAAGAAAATACTTTAGAAGATACGGAATTTTTAATAGAGAGTATTGAAGAAATTGTAATGAAACTAAGAAATTAGAAAGATTTAATTCAAATTATAAAATGATACTAAAAATATAAATTAAAAATATAAGTTATATACTAAGTTTATATTTAATTATATGCATTTAAAAAGCTATTAATATTGAGTAAAAAATTATATAATTTGTATAAAATAAAAGGAAACTAATTTTTATTAGTTTCCTTTTATTTTTATTTACTTATTATTTTTTTCATTTTTTACTATATCTGACATAGCACCTAAACTTCCAAGAGCTTGTGTTGCTTCAAAAGGAATAAATATTTTATTTGCTTGACCTTTAGCAACTTCTTGTAAAGCTTCTAATGATTTTAATTGAACTAATTTTTCATCAGGATCAGATTTTTTAATTGCGTCATAAACTCTTTGAATTTCTTGAGCTCTAGCATCAGCAACTTGTTTAATAGCTTCAGCCTCACCAGTAGCTCTTCTAATTCTAGATTCTCTATCAGCTTCTGCATCTAATATTGCAGCTTGTTTTCTACCTTCAGCAAGTGTAATAGCAGATTGTCTTTCTCCTTCTGCTTCAAGAATTAAAGCTCTTTTATTTCTTTCTGCATTCATTTGTTTTTCCATTGCATCTCTAATATCAGCAGGTGGAGTGATATCTTTAATTTCAACTCTGTCTATTTTACAACCCCAAGCATCTGTTGCTTCATCAAGAATAACTCTTAATTTATCATTAATTTCATCTCTTGAACTAAATGTTTGATCTAATTCCATTTTACCAACAATATCACGAATTGTTGTTATTGCTAAATATTCAATACCTTTTTTCAAACTTTGAATTTCGTATACTGCTTTGGCTGGATCTGTAATTTTATAGAACACGACAGTATCTATAGTGATTGTAACGTTATCTGATGTGATAACTCCTTGTGGTGGAATATCCATTGTTTGTTGTTTTAAACTAACAACTGAACGAACCTTATCTAAGAAAGGTATGATAATAGTAAGACCGGCATCAGCTACTTTATGAAATCTACCTAATCTTTCAATAATATAAACTTCTGATTGTCTAACAACTTTGATTGTTTTGTAAGCTACAATACAAATGATAACAAATAATACTAATAAAAATCCTCCCATATTATTAAATTTCCTCCTTAAATTTTATATTATTTTTTTATTAATGGTTTTACTAAAACCTTAACACCGTCAATTTTTTCTATTATAACTTCGGTATCTTTGGCAATATATGTATCATCAACAGATTTAGCAGACCAGCTTTCACCATTAATTTTTACTTGACCTTTACCTTCTATTGGTTCTATGTCTACAATAACTTTTCCAACTTTACCTTCTATAGAATATGCATTAGTTTTTACCATACTTTCTTTTGGCAAAATTTTATTTACAAAAGGTTTTGTTGCAAATAATAAAATTGTAGAAACTACTAAAAAAATAACAGTTTGAGCTATGATGCTTTCAATAAAGAAGCTTGCTATCATTGCTACTAAAGCACCTATTGCAAACCAAAATATTAGAAATCCCATATTAAGAATTTCAATAATTAGGAATATGCCAGAGGCTACTAACCATAATTTCCACATACTTACCTCCAATCCATTCTTACAAAAGAATAATAAACTACATTTCTATTATACTATATAACTTTGCAAAAGAAAACAGTTTTTGTCAAAAAACTACAAAATATTTATTATTTTTAATTTATTATAGAATAACTGAGAATAATTAGCACATACACATAATACACATAATAAGTATAATAAAAAGTGATTAATTATATGTTAAATTACTAAGTAATTATATATTTACATATCTAATAAAGAATATGAATTAAAATGAATTTTATTCAGAATGAAATTAAAAATAAAAATGATTATTGTTTTTTTTATTAAACATTGAAAAAACTTGAAAATCAAATTATTTTTTTATAAATAATTTGAATAATTATAATTTTATCTAGATTTTTTTAAAACCATATTATATAATTCAAACTATAATTATAATTAAAGAAATTAAATGGAGTAAGAATTGAACAAATGAAAACAAAGAAAAGAAAATTAAACAAGTTGGCAATAAGAAGATGTATAATTGTTTTTTTAATAATAATAATTTTTTTAATATTAATTTCAACTATAATAAATAAGAATAAAAATAAGTACAAAGAATTAACAATTCTTTTAAATAATGAACTTTTAGAAACTACAAAAGAAGTAATAATCGAAGATAATAATATATTTTTTTCGAAAGAGGATATAAAGACTATTTTTGATGATACTATATATTATAACGAAGCAGAAAAAGAGTTAATAACTACATATAATACACATGTTGCTTTATTAAAAGTGGATGAACAATATGCTTTAATAAACGATCAAAATGTAGAATTAAAAGGCAAATTAAAAGAAATCAATGATACAATTTATTTGCCATTAACAGATTTGGAATCTGTTTATGACATAGATTTAGAGTTTTCTAAAGAAAGTAATAGAATAATAATGGATTCCACACAAAAAAAGAAAGTTGAAGCCACTGTTTTAAAAAGGGCTAATCTAGAAAATAAAAAAGGATTATTTAGTAAAAAAATAGAAAAACTGATAATAGGTGATAAAGTTACTGTTTTAGAAGAAGATGGCAAATATAAAAAAATTAGGACAGCATTAGGAAATATAGGATATGTAAAATCTAAGATATTATCTGATGATATAGTAATTAGAGAAGAGGTGAAAACTAGTAAACAGGAATTAGTTGTTTATGACGGATACTCAAATATATCTGGAATTTATAATAATATTCAAGTAGATACTAGTAAATTGAATGTTGTAATACCAACTTTTTTCTATATAGAAAAAAATTCAGAAGTATTAGATAAATCTTCAGTAGGTACAGCAACTTATGCTGTTTATAAAAATTGGGTAGATGCTAATAAATTACAAATATTGCCTGTACTTACAAATGATGTGCCTGTATCAACAAGTTTACTTTCATATTCAGAAAGAAGTACAATAATTAATTCTGTAAAGGAATTAGTAAAAAAGAACAACTATATTGGAATAAATATAGACTTTGAAAAAATAGATGACCCAAATAGTTTTTATAGATTTGTTTTAGAATTAGTACCAAGATTTAAAGCAGATAATTTAAAAGTATTTGTAACTTTAAACAATACTATAGATAGAAAGAAAATAGAAAATATAGTAGATTATATAATTGAAGAATAAATAGGAGATAAAAATATGAAAAAAATAGTAATTTTGCTAATCATTATTTTAGCGATAGTAATTATAGGGATAGCAGGAATATTTATATGGTATAATAATAACTTAAAACCTGTAAGTAAACTTCCTGTGGAAGAAAATGAAGTAATTAGAGTTGAAATACCAGAGGGATATGGAATTTCAGATATTGCAAAATTATTAGAAGATTCTAATATAATAAAAAGTGCAACTGTAATGAAGATATATTCTAAATTAAATAATATATCTTCATTAAAAGCTGGAAAATATGATTTTAATAATAGTGAGGACATGCCTCAAATAGTAGCACATATTTTAAATGGTGAAGTTGCAAATGATGAAGTAAATATTACTTTTATCGAAGGAAAAAATATGAGATGGATAGCAAAAACAATAGCTGATAAAACAGTAAATACAGAAGAAGATGTTTATAATTTGCTATCAAATGAGGAATATATTGATTCATTAATAGAAAAATATTGGTTTATAACAGATGAAATAAAAGATGATAGAATATATTATCCTTTAGAAGGATATCTATTACCAGATACTTATACTTTTGAAAATGATGAAGTTTCAGTAGAAACAATTTTTAATGTAATATTGAATTTTACTCAAAAATATTTGGATGGATTTAAAGACGAAATAGAAAGTAATAATTTAACAGTACATCAAATTTTAACACTAGCATCTATAGCTGAACTTGAAGGCAAATCAACAGAAGATAGAGCAGAAATTATAGGAGTATTTTTCAATAGAATTAATGATAAAATGAGTTTAGGAAGTGATGTTACAACATATTATGCTTTTAAGGTTGATATGGGAGATAGAGATTTAACAGCAAAAGAATTAAATACTGAAAATCCTTATAATACAAGAGGACCAAATATGGCAGGAAAAATACCAGTTGGACCAATATGTAATCCAAGTAAATCAGCAATCGAAGCAACATTGAATTATAAGGAAACTGATGCATATTATTTTGTTGCAGACAAAAATGGTAAAGTATATTTTACAAAAACAAACGAAGAACATAATCAAATAATTAAACAATTAAAAGATGAAGGTCTATGGTATGTTTATGAATAAACCTTGACAAATCGAGGAAAAATAAGTTATAATAAATATATTGTTATATGTTGCGATGAAGATGAAAGCAATTGAAAAACATTTATACAGAGAAGAAATGCCATCGGCTGAGAGCATTTTTAAATTAAGTTCAATTTGTGAAACACATTGGAGCAATAAAATAAATGTTAAATTTATCTAGCATTTATATAAAAGAGGAAAACCTAGTGTTTTCAAATAGGGTGGCACCGCGGAAGTATAGCTTTCGTCCCTGTAACATAAGTTACAGAGACGAAAGCTTTTTTGTATTTATATTTCCGTCCCTATATAAAAAGAAAAGGAGCGAAAATGATGAAAAAGGAGAAGATGTACAGAACATATAATTGTTCTGAATTACGTGAAAAAAATGTAGGAGAAGAAATTAAACTTGCAGGATGGGTAGACACAATAAGAGATTTAGGAGGAGTTTTATTTATTGATTTAAGAGATCAATATGGAGTGACTCAAGTAGTAGTTTCAGGAGATGAAGAAAAAGTAGATTTTGCTTCAAAAATACCAACTGAATCTACAGTAACAGTTTCAGGAACAGTGAGACTTAGAGATGAAGAGACAGTAAATACTGTATTAGAAACAGGAACTGTTGAGTTATTTGCAAAAGAGATTAAGATTTTAGGCAAAAGGACTAAGATGTTACCTTTTGAAATTGAAAATAATAGAAATGTAAGGGAAGATTTAAGATTAGAATATAGATTTTTAGACTTAAGAGCTAGAAAAAATCTAGAGAATTTAAAATTAAGAGCAGAACTTATACAATTTTTAAGATTAAAAATGATAGAACAAGGATTTTTAGAAGTTCAAACCCCAATTTTAACTAGCTCATCACCAGAAGGTGCAAGAGATTATTTAGTACCAAGCAGAGTGCATCCAGGAAAATTTTATGCACTTCCACAAGCACCTCAACAATTTAAACAATTATTAATGGTTTCAGGAATAGATAAATATTTTCAAATAGCACCATGTTTTAGGGATGAAGATGCAAGAAGTGACCGTTCTCCAGGAGAATTTTATCAATTAGATATGGAAATGGCATTTAGTACACAAGAAGATGTTTTTGAAGTAATGGAAAAAGTTATGTATGACACTTTTACCAAATTTTCTAATAAAAAAATTACTAAATATCCATTTCCAAGAATACCATATAAAGAAGCAATGCTAAAATATGGAACAGATAAGCCAGATTTAAGAAATCCATTAGAAATAAAAGATGTAACAAACATTTTTGAAAAATTGGATATAAAAGTTTTTAATGGAAGAATAGTTAGAACAATAACACTTCCAAAAGGTGCAGAAGCAACTAGAACTTTTTATGATGGTATGGTAGATTTTGCAATAGAAGAATGTAAGGCAAAAGGTTTAGCATGGCTTAAAGTAAATGATGATAGGAGTTTACAAGGACCTATTGCAAAACTTATTCCAGATGACGCAAGAGAACAGTTACTTGCTCAAACAGACACTCATGAGGGAGATAGTATTTTCTTTATAGCAGAACATAAAGGAATTGTTGAAAAATTAGCAGGGGAAATTAGAAAAGAAATAGGAATAAGACAAAATTTAATAGATGAATCAAGTTTTGAATTTTGTTGGATTATAGATTTTCCAATGTATGAAATTGGAGAAGATGGAAAAATTGAATTTTCACATAACCCATTTTCAATGCCACAAGGTGGATTAGATGCATTAGAAAATAAAAATCCTTTAGACATTTTGGCATATCAATATGACATTGTTTGTAATGGAATCGAACTTTCTTCTGGTGCAGTAAGAAATCATGATATAGATATTATGATAAAGGCTTTTAAAATTGCAGGCTATACAAAAGAAGATATAGAAAATAGGTTTTCTGCTTTATTTAAAGCTTTTCAATATGGAGCTCCGCCACATGCAGGAATTGCACCAGGAATAGATAGGATGTTAATGCTTTTAGCAAATGAAGAAAATATTAGAGAAGTGATTGCATTTCCAATGAATAGCAAAGCACAAGATTTGCTTATGGGAGCACCTGGAAAAGTTACTGATAAACAACTACGAGAAGTTCATATAAAATTAGATGTGAAATATTAAAATACAAAACTCTACTTAAAAGAATAAAGTACTTTTAAGTAGAGTTTTTATTTTATTCAAAATTATAATGATTGAACAAATTTAAAATTGACAAATAAATATTTTAATGTAAAATATTATGTATAAAATAAAATTTTGAAAAGAAAGGATTTATTACATGAATAAAATTATAAATAATAAGATATATAAAATTATGGCAGTAATAGTATTTTTCTTTTTAGTTATTATATCAGAAAATATTGTATTTGCTACTTCAAATTTAGATTCAGAAACATTGGAAGAATTAAAAGAAGAAGCTAAAAACTTAAATTTGGAAAATATACCAATTGATGATATAGATTTGAGTAATATAGATAATATGACTGAAGAGGAATTATTAGATGTTTATGATAAAGTAACACAAGAATATGATACACAAGATATTGCTGAGATTATTGAAGATAATAAAGAAGAACTAAAAAAACAAGGTATTAGTGAAGATGTGATTAATGCTGGAACCGAGATTTTGAAAACTACTGATACTGAAACTGTGAGAGAAATTTTAAAAGAAGATGTTGATATAACAGAAATCAAAGAAAAAATAGAAGAAGGATATTCCCCAGAAGAAATTGTAAAAAGTGTTGTAAAAGAAATTCCAACAAAGCAGAAAGTAAATATTGCAATGAAATTATTTGTAACAAATTCAATTATTAAGACTGTTTTAGTTGTTTTGGGAATTATATTTATTTATGATTTGATTTTAAGATGGAGAATATATCAAAAGGCTGGTGAACATGGCTGGGCAGCTATAATTCCTATTTATAGGGATATAGTTATGTATAGAATTTCAGATTTAAGTCCTTGGCTATTGCTTTTGTGGTTTGTACCTATTTTAGGTTGGATTATATTATTTGGAGCAAGTATTATTGGTAGAATTTGTCTTGCTGGAAATTTTGGAAGAGGTACATTATTTGCTTTAGGAAATGTCTTAATTCCTATTGTATTTGAAAGTGTTATAGCTTTTAATCCAAACATAAAGTATGAACAAGAATAGTTTTATAATATTTATTTTATAATTATTATAAAATAAATATTATATGAATTAATTTTATAGTTGACAATAACGGAAAATCATGCTAAAATAAAAACATATTAAAATCAAAGGAGAATTTTATTTTTTATGAAAAAATTATTAAATGGTAACAAACATCATCATAAAAAATAGCTTGTGTCTTTAAAATATGTAGGCACAGGCTTTTGATGATGCTTGTGCCTTTAGTGTTTTTAAGAGCCTTAAAGGTACTAAACCTTTAAGGCTCTTTTTGTATAATAAGAAAATTAAACATTTTTTAAGACTATTGTAAATAAAAAAGCTTATTAAAATAATTGATTTATTAAACTGGCGCGCAACTAATAAATTAATTATAGTTTAATAAAAATTCTTTAGATTTAAAATTAAAAATAAAACTTTATAAAATATTGATTTATAAAGTAAAAGGAGGATTTTATGAAAAAAAAGATTATAATTTTTATATTAATAATAGTAATTATTTTAGCTGGAATACTTGTACTTAAAAATTTTGGGGGGACTAAAGAAAATTTTTATAATGAAAATATTTTAGTAGTTGGAATTGATGATAGTTATCCACCAATGGTTTTTAGAAATGAAAATAATGAAATAGTAGGAGTAGATGTAGATATAGCAAAAGCTGTATGTGAAAAGCTAGGAATGGATATTAAGTTTCAATCAATTTCTTGGGCTTCTAAAGAACAAGAATTAGATTCAGGAAATATTGATTGTATTTGGAGTGGATTTGGATATACAGAAGATAGAGCAAAAACAATGACTCTTTCAGATACGTATATACAAGGTGAAATGTTTTTCATTTTAAAAGATGGTAGTGAAATTAAATCTCAAGATGAGCTAAAAGGAAAGAAGATTGGAGTTCAGTCAGGTTCTATACAAGAAGCAGATTTAGCAGCTTCAGATTTTGGAAAAGAAGTTGAAATTATACCATTTTCAGATTTTGTAACAGCTTTTACAGATTTAGGAGTAGGCGGAATTGATGCTTTATATATATCTAATACAATTGGAAATTATTTAATAAATTCAAGACAAGAGAAATATATTACAATACCTTCAGAAGTAGTTTCAAAATCAGAAGGAATAGTAGTAGGTTTAAAAAAAGACAATGTTGAACTAAGAGATAAAATAAATAGTGCTTTAAAAGAATTAGAAAGCGAAGGCAGATTAAAAGAAATATCTGAAAAATGGTTTGGAACAGATATGATTAATTTAGAGGAGAGATAATTTATGAGCTTAAATCAGATAATAAATTTGGGAAAAGTATTATTTTCGGGAGTAGGAGTTTTATTACAAATTTTTATAATAACATTAATTCTATCTATACCACTAGGTATTATTATAGCAATTCTTAGAAATTCGAAATGTAGAATTATATCATTTATAACAAGAGTTTATATTTTAATAATGAGAGGAACTCCTATAATGTTGCAAATAATTGTAGTATATTTTGCTCCATATTATTTATTTAAAATTAATTATGATAGATTTTTAGCAATAATAATAGCTTTTGTGGCAAATTATGCAGCATATTTTGCTGAAATTTTTAGAAGTGGAATAAATAGCATTCCAAAAGGACAAAAAGAAGCAGCATATACTTTAGGATTTAATAGAATTCAAGTATTTTTTTTAATACTTTTTCCTCAAATAGTAAAAAGAGTTTTACCACCAGTTTCAAATGAAGTAGTTTCTCTTTTAAAAAGTACTTCACTTGCACAAATAATTGGAATTTCAGAAATGTTTGCTCTTGCACAAAAGCAAGCGAATTATTATTTTTCTGTTACACCACTTTTTATAGCAGGAATGTATTATTTAGTGTTAACTTTTCTAGTATCTTTAATATTTAATAAAGTTGAGAAAAAAATGGAGTATTACAGTTAATTAAAAATATATTTATTAAAAAGTATCAAAATTTTCTATATTTATAAACAATTTTATTAAATATAAAGAAAAAATGTAAAATTATGAGGTGAGAGATGAAAGTTATAGAAGTTAAAAATTTATCAAAAAAATATAAAAACCTAGAAGTTATAAAAGATATATCATTTAGTATAGAAGAAGGAGAAACATTAGTTATTTTAGGTGCTTCCGGTTCTGGAAAATCAACTATATTAAGATGTATAAATAATTTAGAAAAAATAGATAAAGGAAATATTATTATAAATGGAAGAAGTATGATAAAAGAAGAAAAAAAAGGAAAAATTATTTATAATGATAAAGAAATTTTAAATAAAATAAATTTAGATATAGGAATGGTTTTTCAAGATTTTAATCTTTTTCCACATTTATCTGTTAAAGAAAATATAATGCTTGCTCCGATAAAGGTTTTAAAGAAAAATAGGGAAGAAGCAGAAAAAATAGCGATTGAATTACTAAAAAAAATGGATTTATTAGATAAGAAAGATGAATATCCGTGTAGTTTATCTGGAGGTCAAAAACAAAGAGTATCAATAGCAAGGTGTTTAGCAATTGATCCCAAAATAATTTGCATGGATGAACCTACAAGTAGTTTAGATCCAGAACTTGTAGGAGAAGTTTTAAAAGTTATAAAAAAACTCGCTAAAGAAAAAAGAACAATGATAATTGTTACACACGAAATAAAATTTGCAGAAGAGGTAGCAGATAGAATTATTTTTATGGACAGTGGCAAAATTGTAGAAGAAGGTTCACCAAAAGATGTTATAAAAAATCCTAGAGAAAAAAGAACACAAGAATTCTTGAAAAGATATATAAAATTGGAGGCAGAAATAATAAATAAAAAAAGATATATTAAAAGAAAAAATAAAAGTAAAAAGGAAGATATGATGGAAGATAATGAAGATGTAACAAAAAAGAAAATAAAAAATGAAAAAATAAATGAAGTAGATTTAAAAGAACAAAAAGAGTTAAATAATATAGAGCCAAAAGAAGTTATAAAATTTTTTAGAGAAATAAGTTATATACCTAGAAAGTCAGGTAATGAAGAGAAAATAAAAGATTATCTAGTAGATTTTGCTAAAAAAAGAAATTTTGAATATTTTGTAGACGAGTATTTTAATGTAATAATAAAAAGAAAATCAGAAGAAAATAAGAAAACAATAGCCTTTCAAGCACATACAGATATGATTTGTGAGAAAAAAGATGACATTGAACATGATTTTTCAAAAGATCCAATAAAATTAATAGTTGATGGTGATTATTTAAGAGCAGATGGAACTACACTTGGAGCAGATAATGGAATAGGAGTTGCACAAATTCTTGCTTTACTTGATTCAGATAAATTTAAAAATATAAATATAGAAGGAATTTTTACTGTTCAAGAAGAAACAACTATGATAGGAGCAAAAGAGATTGATTTAAGTAAGTTAGAGAGTAATAAAATTATATCTTTAGATGGTGGAAGAGAAGGCAAAATTTTAGTTGGATCAGCGAATTGTTTAGAGTGGAGTGCCAGAATAAAAAAAGAATATGAATATAATTTAGGAGATTATACGGGATTTAAATTAATTTATAAAAATTTTAAAGGTGGACATTCAGGTGGCAATATAGATGATGAAAAAAGAGGAAATCCAATTAAACTTGGAATTGATATTTTAAAACAAGCAGAAGATGTTTACATTAAAGAAATTTCAGGTGGAAGTAGAGTTAATGTAATACCAAGAGATTTTTGTGTAGAATTTTTTATGAAAAAAGAAAAACTAAATAAGGTTAAAGAATTTATAAAAAAACAAAAAGAACTTTATGAAAATGTTATAATTGAAATTGCAGAAAAAAATGAAATAAATAAAAAAGCTTTTACAAGAGATATTACAAATAGAATAATTGATTTTATATATAATTATGAAAATGGAGTATTAGAAAAAGTAAATAAAGCAGTAATTCTATCTTGTAATATGGCAACTGTAAAAGAAGATGAAGATTATATAAATATTGAATATTCAACTAGAGCAAATGATTTAAATTTAAGAGATATATACTTAAAAAGATTAAATAAATTAATTGAAAAAAATAATCTAGAAATAATTTGGCGTCAAGAACTAAAAGGAGTAAGCCAGAAAATAGATAACGAATTAATAAATTTATGTAATAGAGCATACAAAAATTTATATGGAAAAGATTTAGAGAAAATGATTAGGCAAGCAGTTGTTGAAGGAGGATTTTTTAAAGATAAAATAAAAGATTTAGAATATGTATGTTTAGGTCCTGATACAGAAGATGTTCATAGTCCAAATGAAAGACTTTCAATAAGTTCACTCAAGAGAACATGGAAAGTATTAGAAGAAATTTTAAAAATTTATTAATAGTATAAAAATATGTGCTATAAATCTATAAATATTATAGATATTTATAGATTTATACTTTTTTAATAATTATAAAATATTAAAAAAATACTTAAAAATCATTAAAAAACAGGTTTACAATAATTAAAATTTGATATATAATAACTAAATCAAATTAATAAAAAAGGGGCGTAAATAGTATGAGTGAAAAGGAAAATAATGAGGCAATTCAAACAGAAGAAGATATTAATAGATTAATGCAAGTTAGGATAGATAAATTAAAAGAACTTCAAGAAGCTGGAAAAGATCCATTTGAAATTACTAAATATGATAGAACAGAATTTTCACAAGATATAAAAGATAATTATGATAAATATGAAGGAAAAGATGTATCTGTTGCAGGAAGGATTATGGCAAAGAGAATAATGGGAAAAGCTTCTTTTTGCACAATTCAAGATAGTAAAGGAAAAATACAAAGTTATGTAAGTATAAATGATTTAGGAGAAGAAAGTTATAAGGCATTTAAAACTTTTGACATTGGAGATATTATAGGATTAAAAGGCTTTGTATTTAAAACAAGAACAGAAGAAATATCTATTCATGCAAAAGAAGTTGTGTTACTTACAAAATCAATAAGAGATTTACCAGAAAAATTCCATGGTTTGAAAGACATAGATTTACGTTATAGACAAAGATATGTAGATTTAATTGTAAACCCTGAAGTAAAAGAAACATTTTTATTAAGAAGCAAAATATTAAAAGAAATAAAAAATTTCTTTGATGAACATGGATATCTAGAAGTAGATACACCAATATTAAATACTATAGCAGGTGGAGCAACAGCAAGACCATTTATTACACATCATAATACACTAGATTTAGATATGTATTTAAGAATTGCAAATGAATTATATTTAAAAAGATTAATAGTTGGTGGATTTGATAGAGTATATGAAATGGGAAGAATGTTTAGAAATGAAGGAATGGATATAAAACATAATCCTGAATTTACAAATATAGAATTTTATGCAGCATATCAAGATTATAATGATATGATGGATACATCAGAAAATTTAATTAAAACTGTAGCACAAAAAGTATTAGGAACAGGAAAAATCAACTATCAAGGAACAGATATAGATTTAGAATCACCTTGGAAAAAAATCACAATGATTGATTCTATTAAAGAAGTAACAGGAATTGATTTTAATAATATTAATACAGATAAAGAAGCTATTGCTATAGCTAAAGAAAAAGGTGTAGAGATTGAAGAAGCTAAAAAAACAAGAGGATATATTATAAATGCTTTCTTTGAAGAATTTGTTGAAAAAACTTTAATACAACCTACATTTGTATATGATTATCCAGTTGAAGTTTCTCCACTTACAAAAAGAAAACCATCAGATAAGAGATTAGTAGAGAGATTTGAATTATTTATTGATGGACGTGAATATGGAAATGCTTACTCAGAGTTAAATGATCCGATAGATCAAAGACAAAGATTTGTAGATCAATTAAAACAAAGAGAAGCAGGAGACGATGAAGCAAATATGATGGATGAAGATTTCTGTATGGCAATAGAATATGGTATGCCTCCAACAGGTGGTATGGGAATTGGAATTGATAGATTAGTTATGCTTCTTACAGATTCAGCTTCAATAAGAGATGTTATATTATTCCCAACAATGAAGCCATTGGCATAGAACATTAGCAAATTAAAAATAAATCTTAATAAATACTAAAAACTCTTAATATGTTGCAAATAGCGAGTTATAGACAATATAAAAAGAATAGGAAAATCTAATAAAAATTAATGAATTTTAATAAATTTATTCTAGTAGCTGTAAAATAGCTGTAAAAATTTAAAGAGATTTAAAGGCTTTTAAAGAGTTTTTATAAGTTAATAACTGTAATAAATACAAAATAAAAATAGAAAATGTAGTTATTGAAATAATATCTAACATATAGAAGTTAATTTAGAAATAAGTTAACTTCTTTTTATTTGCCTCAAAAATAATTTTAAGGAGGTAAAAGTAGATGAAAAAAACAATTTATGATTTTGAAAGAAAATACGAAGTTCAAGATGAACTTTTAAATGAGGGAGCTTTAGAAGGATTAGATGAAAGGACATTGCATGAAACAATAAAAGCAATGCTAATAAATACAATAAAGGATTGTATTAAATATGAAAATTATATGGATCCTGATATGGATACAATAAGAAATCTTCTATTTAAAGAAAATAAAACAGAAGAAGATATGAGAAAAATAAAAATGGCACAAGATAGATTAAGAAACTCTTTACATTTTGCTCAAATTTCTGAAGATAGTCTATATACATTACTATATCAAATGCTATCATCAGATGAAATAAAACATTGTTTTAAACAAGAAATTCCAGAGATGTGTAGAAATTTGTATTATATGGTAGATTTAGAGGAAGAAATAGCAGAAACTCTGACATTGATTTTTGAAGAACTTTATGAAGCACCAAGCTATAAAGATATTTGCATTACTATAAATGAAAATATTAAAGATTTTGTAGAAAATGCAGAGGAATATGTAGAAGATATACAAAATCACGAGTTATATGAGCAGTTTGTTAGCTTTAGAAATAGTATAAAAAATGAAGAAAAGGAGAATGCCAATGAGTGAGATAATTGCAATAGCAAACCAAAAAGGTGGTGTAGGAAAAACTACAACCACTTTTTCTTTAGGTGTTGCTCTAAAAAGGCAAGGTAATAAAGTTCTACTTATTGATGCAGATCCCCAAGGAGATTTAACTACTTGTATGGGATACTATGACCAAGACAAATTGCAAAATACTATTGCTACTTTAATGTCTGATACAATATATGATAATGAAATTAATGCAGAAAAGGCTATTCTTCATCATAAAGAAGGAATAGATTTAATTCCTGCTAATTTAGATTTATCAGCAATAGAGTTTTCACTTGTAAATGCAATGAGTAGAGAGTTCACACTTAAGAATTCAATAAGGGACATAAAAGATAATTATGACTATATTTTAATTGACTGCATGCCTAGTTTAGGAATGATTACTATAAATGCATTGGCTTGTAGTGATAAAGTAATAATTCCTGTACAAGGAGAATATTTAGCAGCAAAAGGAATGGGACATTTATTAAAAACTGTAAATAGAATTCATAAACAAATAAATCCTAACTTAAAGATAGAAGGAGTATTATTAACACTTGTAGATAAAAGAACTAAATTATCTAAACAAGTGAGAAATACTATTGTTGAAAACTATGGACAGTTTATAAAAATATATAATACGGAAATTCCAAAAGCAATAAATACAGCAAAATCTACTTCTAGTGGTAAAAGTATATTTGCTTATGATAAGAATAGTCCTGTTGCAATAGCATATAAAGAATTTGCAAAGGAGGTCGTTGAACATGAAAGAGCAAGAACAAAAAATGAAACTACCAAATATAGATGACCTTTTTACAACGCAAGAAGAACGAGATAATAGACAAAAAGACTATATAGAATATATCTCAATAAAAGATATTGATAATTTTCCAAATCATCCTTTTTCAGTAAATGATGATGAACTTATGGATAATATAGTAAGAAGCATTAACAGTAATAAATTTATACCCCCAGCGATTGTTAGACCAAAAGAAAATGGAAAATATGAAATGGTAGCAGGACATAGAAGAAAAAGAGCTTTTCAAAAAGCAAATAAACAAGAAATGCCATGTATTATAAAAAATTTAACTGATGATGAAGCTACAATTTTAATGGTTGATACAAATCTTAATCAAAGACAAGAAATATTGCCATCAGAGAAAGCATTTGCATACAAAATGAAGCTTGAAGCAATGCGACACCAAGGGAAAAGAGTAGATTTACTGGAGGATGAAACTTCCGACCCAATGGGTTGGAAGTTAGAAAGTGCTAATAAGTTAGGAAAAGAAGTAGGCGAAAGTATGACTAATATTAGAAGATATATTCGTCTAACACATCTTATTCCAGAGCTTTTAGAACAAGTAGATTTAAAAAGAATTGCTTTTAGACCAGCAGTAGAGCTTTCTTATTTAAGTGAAGAAAATCAATATGTAGTACAAAATATATTTGAGTTTGATGAAATTACACCATCATTGAGTCAAGCAATAAGACTAAAAAAACTTGAACAAGAGGGAAAATTAACAGAAGAAAAAATAGAAGAAATTTTAGGTCAGGAAAAACCTAATCAAAAAGAATTTATAAAGATACACAATGAAAGAATAGATAAATATATACCACAAAAAATAAAAGAATCTGGCAAAGTAGAAGATTTTATTATTCAATGTGTGGAAGAACATAACAAGAGAGAAAGACTAAAACAAGAAAGAAATGCTAGATAATGTGTGTGAACATATTTAATAAAGATACTACCTTTATGTGTGAACACTTTACAAAGTTTTCCCTTACAAACCCTTTCAAATACATACTATATTACAAACTAAAAGAATAATAATTTATTTAATTAATTTTATTTATATTTATAAACTTGAACTTAGTCTTTTAAGCAGTATAATTAAAGCATAAGGAGATGATAAGTATGAAGAAAAAGAAAATAATAATTGTGATTTTAGCTCTAGTTATAGCATTAATTATAACAGCTTTAATAGTTAATCAAGTTATAGATAAACATGATAAAAGTAGTATTGAATTTGAAAATAAGGTTGTAAATGAAATAAATTCAATTAATGAAATTCAAGAAACGGAAGCAAATGTTGTAGAAAATACAAGTATAAATCAAGATATCAAAGAAGAATTGATACAAGAAGACACTAATGCAAATACAAAGACAGAAACTCAAGAAAATAAAAATGAGAAACAAACAGAAAGTACTAAAAGCACACAGGAAAAAGTAGTTGAAAGTCCAAAACAAACAGAAAAGCCAACTCAAGTTACCAATAAAGTAGACACAACTAAAAATAATACACAGAAAGGAGAAAAGCCTAAAGAGAATATTCAAGAAAACAAGAATGATGATAAAGTACAAGAAAAGCCTAAATGTACTGATACAAAACATGGAGTTAGTGCAGGCAATTCTAATTTATGGTTTAATAGTTACGATGAAGCAGTTGCATATTATGATAATTTAATAAATGGTTATAGTGATCAAGTACATAATGGAGAAATATCATCAGATGAATATTACAAATTATGTCCTTATGGCTATGAAACATGGAGTTGTCCATATTGTGGTAAATGGACTTTAAATTACTATAAAAGATAAAAAATAAATATTTTTGAGGAGCAAGTATAAAACTTGTTCTTTTTTTATGCAAAAAAGGAGGATTTTTATATGATGAAAAAATTAAAATATAAAAGAATTTTAGCTAGTATTTTATTATTAGTTACAATGTTAAGTGTAGCACAGCCTATATTTGCAGCATCTGGAACAGGCGAATGGGTTGGAGGGCAATATGCCTCTTATATTAAAACTACAGATAATGCAGATACAGAGTATGGAATTATAATAAGAAAATTAATTAATTACAACACGGGAGAGAAACGAACTGTATTTTGTGCAGAACATGGAGTTGATTTTAAAACTGATGTAGTATATAACGGAAGTTATTATACACCAGTTAAAGCAGATGTAAGAAAGGCTTGTAAAATTGCATATTTAGGATGGTATAAAGATAAAGGCGATTATGTCGTAGATGGTGGTATTTCAAATGCAGACAAAAAGCAATATGTTCTAGTTCAACAATATATATGGGAAGTATTGGGACAAACTAATGCTAGATTTTTAGATAGTGGAATTCAAGCTGAATATGAGGCTTTTAAATCTGAAATAGATAGAGAAATGGCTAAGATAGAAACTAGACCAAGCTTTGATGGAACAACAATAAATGTTCAAGCAGGAGAAACTAAAACAATAACTGATACAAATGGTGTTTTAGCAAGTTATCCTAGTATAGATAAAACTACTAATGGAATTAGAGTTACACACTCAAAAGGAAGTAACACTATGACTATATTAGTAGATGAAAATACTACCTTAGAGAACTACACAATAACTGATGCACAATTTAAATCATGGGGAATGATTAAAGATGGAACAGAAGATAAAGATACAATGGTATTTTTTGAGTTCCAAGATGGAGTTCAAAATCAATTATATTCATTGTCTTATAATGATCCTATAACATTAAGTGTAAGCTTAAAAATTGAAAGCTTTGGCAAATTAGAACTTTCAAAATTAAACAAAGAAGGCGATTTGATTCCAGGAGCTGTGTTCAAAGTTACAGGTCCGAACAATTATAGCAAAGAAGTAACTGTAACAAATGGAAAAATAACTTTAGACAAATTAAAAAAAGGTACTTATACAATAAAAGAAATATCTGCCCCTTATGGCTATCTTTTAGATACTAAATCTTACAATGTAGAAGTAAAAGTAAATCAAACAGCAACTCAAGCAGTTGTAAACATTGAGCCAACAGGAACTTTTACATTAGTTAAGAAAAATGAAGATAAATCAGCAAATTTAAAAGGTGCAGAATATAGAATATGGAATGATAATTATGACAAAACTTTTACAACAAATGATAATGGAGAAATAAAAGTAGAAGGACTAAAATTAGGAAAATATAATTATCAAGAAACAAAAGCACCAGAAGGTTACTTATTAGATGATACAGTATATTCTTTTGAACTTAAATATAAAGATCAAAATACAGCAGTTGTATTTGCATCAGCAGAAAGAACTGACAAAGAGCCAACAGGAAGTATATCTATAATTAAAAAAGATATAAAAACAGGCTCTACAACACAAGGAGATGCTGTTTTTGAAGGCGCAGTATATAAAGTATATGCTAATGAAGATATATACAATAAAGCTAAAACTAAAAAATTTTATTCTAAAGGGGATTTAGTTGCAACAAGAACTATGGATGAAAAAGGAACAACAGAAGATATAACAAAATTACCGTTGGGCAAATATCTAGTGAAAGAAGAAGTCGCACCTAAAGGATATATGTTAGATACAAAAGAATATGAAGTTAATTTAGCATATAAAGATCAACATGAAGAAATAATTTCTAATACAACAACAAGTTTAGAAAAAGTAAAAGAAATGGGACTTCATATTTTCAAATCTGGAATTAAAGAAAATTCTGGAGTAACTCCTGGATTAGCAGGTGCAGAATTTACAATAAAATTAAATGCAGATGTAGAAAAAGCTTATGATCAAGGCTACACTTATGAAGAAGTATGGAATGGAATTGATGAAGATGGAAATCTAGTAACAGTAGAAGAAAAAAGAGTTGCAGAAGCTCAGAAAATAGCTCCAACTTATGAAATTATAACAACAGATGAAAATGGAGATGCGTATACTCAAAATAAATTGCCTTTTGGTAAGTATATTGTGAAAGAAACAAAGACTCCAACAGATTATGAAACATCAGTTGATTTTACATTTTCTATTACAGAAGATGAGTCTGAAGTTGTAGAAATAGCAAAGAAAACAAAGCATATAGTAGTAAATAATGAACAGTTAGAAACTTATATCAAACTTATAAAGAAAGATTTAAAAACAAATAAACCAGTAACTTTAAATTCTACAACATTTGAAATTAAAGCGACTGAAGATATATACGATAGAGCAACTAAAGAAATTTTATACAAAAAAGGAGAAACAATATCTCAAAAAGTTGGAAATACAACATATACTTCATTCACAACAAATGCAGACAATATTGTGATCCCAGATTATTCATTTAATTCTGAAAATGATAATAAAGCAGAAGTTACAACACCTTTAAAATTACCAGTTGGAAGCTATGAAATAACAGAAATAAAAATTCCTGAGGGCTTTTTACAATTAGATAAACCTGTAACTTTTGAAATCAAGAACATTAAAGATTATGACACAGATAAAGACGGAGATTTTATAAAAGAAATAGTAATAAAAAACGAACAACCAACAGGAACTATAAAATTAGACAAAACTATTGCTATAAGAGAAAATGTAGATACTTCGTTAATTGATTTATCAGACTTATCTGGAATTGAATTTAAGCTAACAGCAAAAGAAGATATAATTGATAAAGCAGACGGCAGTATTATATATGAGCAAGGTCAAGAAATAAAGATATATAATCTAACTAAAGATGGTAAACTTACAATTACTGATTTACCAATAGGAACTTATGAAATAGAAGAAATAAAAACTTTAGATGGATTAGTTTTAAATACAACAAAATATGAAGTTGAATTTGAACAAAAAGACACAATAACTAAAGTGTATGAACAAAAATTAAATGTAGAAAATGATACTACATTAATAGAGTTTTCTAAAACTGATATCACAGGAGATAAAGAATTGCCAGGTGCAAAATTAACTGTTTTAGATAGTGAAGGTAATATTATAGATACATGGACTTCTACTGAAGAAACTCATAAAATAGAAGGACTAACAGTTGGAAAAGAGTACACACTAAAAGAAGAAATTGCCCCAGATGGCTATGTTATTGCAACTGAAATAAAGTTTAAGGTAGAAGATACAAGTGAAATTCAAAAAGTTACAATGAAAGATAAAATAGTAGAAGTTTCAAAAGAAGATATTTCTGGTAAAGAAATAGAGGGGGCAAAATTACAAGTATTAGACAAAGAGGGCAATATAATAGATGAGTGGATTTCAGAAAAAGAAGCACATAAAGTAAAAGGACTAAAAGAAAATGAAACTTATATAGTGCATGAAGAATTAGCAGTTGGAAACTATGTAAAAGCATCTGATATTGAGTTTACAGTTACTGAAAGTAAAGAAACACAAAGAATTGTTATGATAGATAAATTAGTTGAAGTAACTAAAACAGATTTAACAACAGGGGAAGAACTTGAAGGAGCAGAACTAGAAGTTACAGATAAAGAAGGAAATATAATAGATAAATGGACTTCTACTAAAGAGCCTCATCAAGTAAAAGGTCTTGAAGAGGGAAAAACTTACATACTAAAAGAAACAATAGCTCCTTATGGTTACGAAATTACTGAAGAAATAGAATTTACTGTTACAACAGATAAAGATACTCAAAAAATAGAAATGAAAGATATGCCTATCTTAAAAAATGTAAAAGTCATTAAAGTGGATTCTGAAACAAAAGAAACTATCAAAGATAAATTTACTTTTGCAATATATGAAGATCCTGAATGCACTAAATTAATAAAAGAAGTTCAATCTAATAAAAAAGATGGTACAGCAATTTTTGAAGACTTAAGATATGGTAGATATTATATAAAAGAGACAAAAGCACCAACAGATTATGAATTATCTAATAGAGTTGTAAAAGTAGAAATAAATGACAAAGGAATATTTGTAGATGACAAGCAAGTAGAAGAAAAAGATGGAACAATAGAGTTTTCATTTGAGAATAAAAAAATAGAAGTTCCTAAAACTGGAGATGACAGTAACATGAAACTATTTGCAGGATTAGGCTTACTTTCTTTATTAGGTATTACATATATAATAATACATAACCACAAGAAAAATAAAGATGAGTAATTAAAACTAGAGGGATTAACTTATTATTAAAAGTTAATCTCTCTTTACTTTTACTTAAAGTGAGGTGGTAAAATGCCAAGAAAAAAAGAAATAACAAGAAATGCAACATATGATAAATTAATTAATATAGGAAAAGCAAGTGAAAAAGCTATTTCGAATTTAAAAATTGAAGATTTAAAAGATATAACAAATGATCCACATGTTTTAAATATAATAGCACTCAGAGAATGTATAAAAAATCATAATACATTAGAGTATTTCAATTATAAATCAAAAGTAGAAAGAAAGGAGGAAACCTAATGCCTAATAAATATCAGTTAGTTAATGAGATGGCAAATGAAACATTAAAAGAAATCACACAAAATGGTGAAGACTGGACAAAATTCTTAAATACGGCAAGTAATAATTATAAATATTCTTTTAATGAACAAGTGCTAATTTATGCTCAAAAACCAAATGCAACTGCTTGTGCAGATATAGAAACATGGAATAACAAACTAAAAAGGTGGGTTAACAAAGGTGCTAAAGGTATAGCTCTAATTTCTATTGAAGATGGTAGAAGTGTCTTAAGGCATGTATTTGATATTTCAGATACACATAGTGGTATAAATAGAAACCTAAAATTGTGGGAAGTAAAATCTTCTTATGAAAATGGACTAATAGAAACATTAGAAAATAGTTTTGGCAATTTAGAGATAAAAAGTAATCTGGCTGAAGCTATTTATTCAAGCTCAATGAACTTAGTAGAAGATAATTATCAAGATTATTTAGTAGATTTAAGAGATGTTTTAGAAAATAGTTCCTTACAAAATTTAAGTGAAAATGAATTAGAATCATTGTTTAAAGGTATATTGATAAATTCTATCTCATATATGACTTTAAATAGATGTGGAATAGATCCTTTAGAGCATTTTAGTTATAATGATTTTGAACTAATAAAACAATTTGATACTAAAAGTGTTATATCAAGATTAGGTGCAGCCACGAGCGATATATCAGAACAAATTATAAGAGAAATTGCTTCAAGTGTTAGAAATTTTGAAAAAAATATAAATCGTACATTTGTAAATAATCAAAAAATTAATTATCATAATAATGAAAATAAAAATAATGAAGGGAGAAATGATTATGATGAAGATAGAATACAAACAAATGGGAGATTACCAGATACCACAAGTAGCACTACCAAAAATCAAACAAATACCACAAGGCAGATTCTCGAGAATGAGAGAGAAATACCTAAAAGAATACAAAAAAGGACTATACGAGGAATTAATGCTAGATTGCAAAATGGAGGAACATTTAGGAGAAATAGAAATGACAGCACAGAAAACGTTGAAAGAGATAATCAAGAGCCTAGCAGAGAAGAACAAGATAGACGAGAATTTGAAAGCACAAAATCAAATGCTTTGGGTACAGGAAATGAACGCAATAAAAAATCAAGCAGAAGAAATAGTGATACAGGAATTGATTTACAATTAAACTTATTTACAGATTCTTATATACCACCAATAAAAGATTTACCTAGTGTAGATGAACAAAAAAATATTATACAAACACAAGCAGAAGTAGGAAATACTCCTGCTTTTACTTTTACACAAGAAATGGTAGATATAGCATTAAAAAATGGTACAGGACATGAGAATGGAAAATTTAGAGTGTATAGACTATATCAAGAAACATTTTCTTCTAAAGAAAGAATAGATTTCTTAAAATCGGAATTTAATTATTTTGGTACAAATGGATTTAAAGGACTTGAAGGAATATGGGTAGAATATACACCAGGCAAAGGGTTAAAACTTTCTAAAAGTGGTTTTGAAAATAATCTTCAAGTAAATTGGAACACAATAGAAAAAAGAATTGGAGAAATTATTTCATCAGATCAATATTTTATCAAAGAAGAAAAAGAAGATTATCAAAACTGGTTACAAAATGAATATGAAGATGAAAAATGGATGTTTGATAAAGTTTTAAATAAAGAAATGGAAAATTATCAAACAGAGATAAATACAGAGAATATTGAAAAAAATTATAAATTACCTAATGGCAATTATTTTCATTTTCATACAAACGAAGAAGGCTATTACTATTCTATATATGATAAATACGGTGTAGAACAAGATGGTGGATTACTAGAATATTCTGATAATGAAGAAAATCAAACTTTATCAGATATTAGAAAAAGGTTAGCAGAATTTACAGATATTAAAGAACTTATAAATAAAGATTTAGAAGAAGTTAGTCAAGAATTTATTGATAATTTAGAGAATCCTGAAAAAAGAAAAGATGAAACAAAAGAAAGTTACATTGAGCAAGCACAAAATGTAATAAATTTATTTAAAGCAAGAGAAGAAAAGGGGAAACCACTAGATAGAGAAGAATATTATAAAACACAAGAAAAAATAAATTACCATATTGATGATAATTCTTTAGGGGAAGGTACTCCAAAAGAAAAAGTAGCAAGAAATATTGAAGCTATAAGATTACTAAAGAAGTTAGAAGAGGAAAAAAGACTAGCAAATGAAAATGAACAAAAAATATTGTCGAATTATGTGGGTTGGGGTGGACTACCAGATGTTTTTGATGAAAAGAAAACTAGTTGGAGTGAAGAATATAACACACTAAAAGGATTACTCTCAACAGAAGAATATGAATCTGCAAGAGCATCTACACTAACAGCTTTCTATACTCCACCAGTAGTTATTAGTGCAATATATCAAACATTACAAAATATGGGAGTAGAACAAGCGAATATTTTAGAGCCAAGTTGTGGAACTGGTAATTTTTTAGGAATGTTACCAAATGGATTACAGAACTCTAATTTATATGGTATAGAACTTGATTCTATAAGTGGAAGAATTGCAAAGCAGTTATATCAAAAAGCAGATATAAGAGTAGAAGGCTACGAGAAATCAGACTTACCAGACTCATTCTTTGATGTGGCAATAGGAAATGTGCCCTTTGGAGATTTTAAAGTAAGTGATAGTAGATATGATAAAAATAATTTTTTAATCCACGATTATTTCTTTGCTAAAACTCTTGATAAAGTTAGACCTGGAGGAATTATTGCCTTTATAACTTCAAAAGGTACAATGGATAAAGAAAATCCAGAGGTAAGAAAATATATTGCACAAAGAACAGATTTATTAGGAGCTATAAGGTTACCAGACAATACATTTACAAAAAATGCAGGGACAAAAGTTACTTCTGACATTATATTCCTACAAAAAAGGGAAAGTCTAACAGATATAATGCCAGATTGGGTATATCTTGATAAAAATGAAAATGACATTACAATGAATAAGTATTTTGTAGATAATCCAGAAATGATATTAGGAAATATGGAAATTGTTTCTACTGCTTATGGATATGATTCAACTTGCAAAGCTGATAATACTATATCTTTAGAAGAACAATTAAATTATGCTATTACTAATATTCATGGAGAGTTACAAGATTATATTATTGAAAATGAAGTAGAACAGGAAGATACTTCAATTCCTGCAAGACCAAATGTAAAAAATTTCTCATATACAGTTATTGATGATAAGATTTACTTTAGAGAAAACTCGAGAATGTATTTGCAAGATAATTTACCATTAACTAATCAAAATAGAATAAAAGGATTAATTGCTTTAAGAGAACAAGTTAGAGAATTAATAGATTTTCAATTAGAAGATAGATCAGATGAATATATACATATTGCTCAAAACAAGTTAAATGAACTATATGATAGATTTACTAAAGAGTATGGACTAATTAATTCACGAGCTAATGAAAATGCTTTTTCAAATGATAGTAGTTTCTTTTTATTATGTTCTCTTGAAAAATTAGACGGAGAAGGTAAATTTGTTGGAAAAGCAGATATGTTCAGTAAAAGAACAATAAAAGCTAAAAGACAAATAAAAAAGGTAGATACAGCAGATGAAGCACTTATTATATCTATAAAAGAAAGAGCAAAAGTTGATTTAGATTATATGCATAATCTTTGTGAAATAGATATAGACAAAATTATAGAAAGTCTGCAAGGAGTTATATTTAGAGTTCCAGACAGGGGTAATCATAATAATTGGGTAACTGCTGATGAATATTTGTCTGGTAATGTTAGAGAAAAACTAAAAATTGCAGAAGAATTTGCAAAAGAAGATTCTAGTTTCAATATAAATGTAGAAAAACTAAAAGAAGTTATTCCTAAAGATTTAGGGGCAAGTGAAATAGGTGTAAAATTAGGTTCTACATGGATTCCACCAGAGATAATTAGACAATTTATCTTTGAATTACTTGAAACACCAAGATATAATAGATGGGACATTCATGTTAAATATTCAAATATAACTTCTGAATGGTACATAGAAGGAAAAAGTGAAGATAGAGATAATGTAAAAGCATATTCTACTTATGGTACAACAAGAATAAATGCATATAAAATTATAGAGCAAACACTTAATTTAAAAGATGTTAAAGTATTTGACACTATTATAGACGATGAGGGAAGAAAGCAAAGAGTATTAAACAAAAAAGAAACAGCTATTGCCTCAAGTAAGCAAGACGCAATAAAAGAAGCCTTTTTAAATTGGATATGGGAAGATCCAGATAGAAGAAATAAATTAGTAAGACTTTATAATGATAAATTTAACTCAATAAGACCTCGTGAATATGATGGATCACATATAGATTTTGTAGGAATGAATCCAGAAAAGAAACTAAGACCTCATCAATTAAATGCTGTCGCTCATGTGCTTTATGGAAAAAATGTCTTGTTAGCTCATGAAGTTGGAGCAGGAAAAACTTACGAAATGGTGGCAAGTGCAATGGAGTCAAAAAGATTAGGGTTATGTAATAAATCTCTTTTTGTAGTTCCTAACCATATAATAGAGCAATTTGCATCAGAATTTTTAGATTTATACCCAAGTGCAAATATTTTAGTTGCTACTAAAAAGGACTTTGAAACAAAAAATAGAAAGAAATTTTGTAGTCGAATTTCCACAGGTGGATATGATGCAATTATCATTGGACATAGTCAATTTGAAAAAATACCTATGTCAGTAGAAAGGCAAAAAACTATATTACAAGAACAAATAAATGATATAACTAATGGAATTGCTGAAGAAAAAGCTAATAAAGGAGAATACTATACAATTAAGCAATTAGAAAAAACAAAAAGATCTTTAGAAACAAGACTTGAAAAGTTAAATAAACAAGAGAGAAAAGATGATGTAGTAACCTTTGAAGAATTAGGAGTTGACAAGCTATTCGTAGATGAGGCTCATAATTACAAAAATTTATTTTTATACACCAAAATGCGTAATGTGGGTGGCATTGCTCAAACGGAAGCACAAAAATCTACTGATTTATTTATGAAATGTAGATATTTAGATGAAATTACAAACGGAAAAGGAACAGTTTTTGCGACAGGAACACCAGTTTCAAACAGTATGGCAGAATTATATACTATGCAAAGATACTTGCAATATGATGAACTAAAGAAGAATGGACTTGACCATTTTGATAATTGGGCTTCTACTTTTGGAGAAACAGTAACAGCAATAGAATTAGCACCAGAGCGGAACTGGATATAGAGCCAAAACTAGATTTGCTAAATTTCATAATTTACCAGAGTTAATGTCAATGTTTAAAGAAATAGCTGATATTCAAACAGCTGACACTTTAAACTTACCAACACCAGCTTTTGAAAATATAAATGTAGTAGTAAGACCAAGTGAAATACAACAAGAAATGGTGCAACAATTAGGAGAAAGAGCAGAAAATATTAGAAATGGAGCAGTAGATGCAACACAAGATAATATGCTGAAAATTACTAATGAAGGAAGAAAACTTGCTTTAGACCAAAGACTTATGAATCCTTTATTACCAGATGAGGAAAGTAGTAAAGTTAATTCTTGTGCAGATAATATATATAAAATATGGAATGAAAATCAAGATAAAAAATCTACTCAGTTAGTATTTTGCGATTTATCTACTCCTAAAGATTTAAAAGGCTATGAAAAAGAAGAATTTACAGATGTATATAATGAATTAAAGAAAAAGCTAATTCAAAAGGGAATACCGCCTAATGAAATAGCTTTTATTCATGAGGCAGATACAGAAGTAAAAAAGAAAGAATTATTTAGTAAAGTAAGACAAGGAACAGTAAGAGTGCTTATGGGATCAACACAAAAGATGGGAGCAGGTACTAATGTTCAAAATAAATTAATTGCAACTCATCATTTAGATTGTGCATGGAAACCATCAGACTTAACGCAACGAAATGGTAGAATGATTAGACAGCATAATGATAATAAAAATGTATATGTTTATTACTATGTAACAGAGAAAACATTTGATAGTTATATGTACCAATTAGTAGAACAAAAGCAAAAGTTTATATCTCAAATAATGACATCAAAGACTCCAGCAAGAACAATGGAAGATATTGACGATAAGGCTCTAACTTATGGTGAAATCAAGGCACTAGCCACAGGAAATCCATTAATTTTGGAAAAAACAACACTAGATACAGAAGTTTCAAAACTAAAATTATTGAAACAAGAATTTATGAATCAAAGATATTCTTTGCAAGATAAAGTTATAAAATATTTTCCAGAGGAAATAGCAAGACTAAATAATAAAATAGCTGCGATGGAAGAAGATACAGTAAAATTAGAAGAATATACCAAACCTAATAAAGATGGATTCTCTCCTATGAAAATAGAAGGTATTATATATTCTGAAAAGCAAGACGCAGGTAAAAAATTATTAGAGTGTGTACAAAATTTAAAAAGTATGGAAGAAAAAGATATTGGAGAATATAGAGGCTTTAATATGACTGTTAGTTTTGATTCTTTTTCAAAAAATATTAAGCTTAAACTAAAAAATAAGTTTAGTTATTCCATAGATTTAGGAACTGATATAAATGGTAATATAACTAGAATAAATAATTGTTTAGAAAATATAGCTAAAGATATACCAACAGAAAGAGAAAAGCTAGATAATACAATGTTTCAATTAGAAAATGCAAAACAAGAAATACAAAAAGAATTTCCAAAAGAACAAGAATTAAAAGAAAAATTACAAAAACTAGACAAAATAAATGCAGAACTAAAAATAAATGATAATGATCATGAAATGTTAGGAGATGAGCAAGAAGAAAAAGAAGAAAAACAGACTAATAAAAAATCTCCAGAGCGTTGTTAATTTGAAATTCTTATGGTATAATTTTTTTGTAAGATAAAAATAATTAATGGGGAAATTTGTAATGTTAAAAAAGAAAGTAAAAATTGAATTATCTAATGAAGAACAAAGAATAATCTTATATGCGTTAAACGAATTAAGGACAGAATTAATACAAGAAAATAAATACACAGATGTTGTTAATGAAACCATAGGAAAATTAAAAAATAAAATGAAAGCTGATAGATATGATCTAGGAGTTATATTAAATGCTCTAGACAGAAAAAGAAAAAATGAACTTGCTAGAGGTCAAGATACAGAACAGATGGACTATTTAATTTTAAGGTTACTTAAAATATATAAAACAGTAAAATAGTAAGTTGTGGAGGTAAGTAGTTAATGAATAAGATGATTGCGTATTGTGGTCTGAATTGTGAAAAATGTGACGCATACATTGCAACAATAAATAACAATCAAGAGTTGCGAGAGAAAACTGCGAAACTATGGGCTGAATTAAATAATGCACCTATTCTTCCTGAACATATTAACTGTAAAGGTTGTCGTGTTGAAGGTGTTAAAACAGTTTTTTGCGATAGTATATGTGGCATTCGAAAATGTGCGTTAAAGAAAGGCGTTGCTACTTGTGGCGACTGTCCGGATTTAGAAAGATGTTCGACTGTTAGTGAAATCCTAAAGAATAATCCGTCTGCTTTGGAAAATTTGAAAGGATAGATTATAAGTTGAAAGTGAGATGTAAAATGGAAAATGTAAAAAGAGAAGAATTAGAAAAATTAGTTGGAACTGATAAAGTTAATATTTTTTATAAAATTGTTGATGAGATAACTTTGTTGTATAATATGGATCAAGCTTGGAATAATGGTGGCAAAAAATGGACTTATGAATATAAGTTCAGAAAAAGTGGTAAAACTTTATGTGCGTTTTACTTCAAAGAAAATATGTTGGGCTTTATGATTATTTTTGGTAAAGAAGAAAGAACTAAAGTTGAAGAAATAAGAAATGAACTTTCATCTGATATACTAGAAACTTATGACAATGCTCAAACATTTCACGATGGAAAATGGGTTATGTTTAATATAACTGATTATTCAATGATAGAAGATTTTAAAAAATTACTTTTTATAAAAAAGAAACCTAATAGAAAATAACTATTAACTCATATAGTTACACAATTATAACGGTACTTTATAATTAAGTAGAAATTTGAAAGTGAGTTGAAAAATATGGCAAATGAAAGTAAAAAAGATTTTAATGCAATGATGAAAAACAATAAAGATATGCCTAAAATACAAATTGTAGAAGATGAAAAAACGATAAGAAAATATGGTGGAACGAAAATGTTTTTTGCACCTCCACTTTTCTACGATAAACTAATGAAAAAAGTTCCAAAGGGAAAGTTAATTACAGTAACTCAAATGAGAGATTATCTTGCAAAACAAAATAATGCTGATTTTACTGATCCAATGACTGCCGGAATATTTATAAATATTTGTGCTTGGGCTAGTTATCAAAGACAAGAAGATATTACACCATATTGGAGAACATTAAAATCTGATGGTGAGTTGAATATTAAATATCCTGAAGCCATAGGATTACAAAAAAGATTACTTGAAGAAGAAGGACATACTATTATTTCAAAGGGAACAAAAAATATAAAATACTATGTTAAAGATTTTGAAAAGAGTTTGATAGAATTATAATTCAAATTTAATGAAGAAATTATGAAATACAATAATAAATTATAATCAGTAGAAGCAGTTAAAGGTAATGCTGATTTGTAAGGAGGATTAAATAAATGAACGAATATATAAATTTAACATTAGAAAACATTGATGAAGAACATATATGTTGTGCAATAGGAGATAAGAAACATCAAGCAGGTGTTGATAGTAAAAAAGAATGGATAAAAGAAAAGTTAAAAGATGGTCATATTTTTAGAAAACTAAACGCAAGAGGAAAAATATTTATTGAATATGAGCCAATAGAAACTGCTTGGGTACCTATTAACGGTAAAAATTATGAATACATATATTGTTTATGGGTTGCAGGAAGTTTTAAGGGCAAAGGAATTGCTAAAGAGTTACTAGAATATGCAATAAATGATTCAAAAGAAAAAGGTATGAGTGGAATATGTACTTTAACTTCTAAAAAGAAGAAACCATTTATTGGCGAAAAGAAATTTTTTGAACATTATGGATTTAAAGTTGTAGATACTATTGGCGATTATGAATTGTTAGCATTACAATTTGATGATAGTGATACTCCTAAATTTAATGATAATGCTAAAAGTATGAAAATAGATAATCAAGATTTTACCATTTATTATAGTAATGAATGTCCTTATGTAGAATATGAAATAAAAGAGTTATCTGATTATGCAAAAGAAAAGAATATAACAATAAACTTTATAAAAATAGATTCATTAGAAAAAGCAAAAAATGCACCTTGTGTATTCAATAACTGGGCTAATTTTTATAAAGGAGAATTCGTTTCAAACACTATATTAAATGCAAACTCATTTGAAAAATTGATAAAGGATTAAAATGGAATTTATAAAAGCAAAAACTATACTTTCAAAAGTGAAATATGGTAATGAATGGTATGGTATTGATTATAATATGAATTTATATAGAGGATGTTCTCATAGATGTATCTATTGTGATAGTAGGAGTAACTGTTATCACATAGAAAATTTTGATCTAGTTAGAGGAAAAGAAAATGCTCTGTATATTTTAGAACAAGAATTATCTAAAAAGCGAGAAAAAGGAATTATTGGCATTGGCTCAATGTCTGATACCTATAATCCATTAGAAAAAGAGTATGAACAAACAAGAGGTGCATTAAAACTTATATCAAAGTATGGCTTTGGTATTTCTATTGATACTAAAAGTGATTTGATTTTGAGAGATATAGATTTACTAAAAGAAATAAATTCAAAGAATAATGTTATTATTAAGTTTACTATAACAACTCCAAATGATGAATTATCAAAAATAATAGAGCCAAATGTGTGTATATCTTCAAAAAGATTACAAGCAATTAAAATATTAAGTGATAATGGAATATTTACAGGTATTATGATGAATCCTATGTTACCTTTTATTACCGACAAAGAAGAAGATATAAGGTATTTAGTTAAACTTGCATACGAAAATGGTGCTAAATTCATTCATGCTTATATGGGGATGACATTAAGAGAAAATCAAAGAGACTACTATTTTTATAAACTAGATCAGCATTTTATTGGAATTAAGGAAAAGTATATTAAATATTATGGAAATAAGTATAATTGCATAGTACCAAATTATAAAAGACTATATAAAGTGTTTACTGATGAATGTATCAAATATGGAATCTTATATGATATGAAAGACATCATTAAGGCGTATAAAAAAGAAATAAAAAGTAATGAACAGATAACATTGTTTTAGAATGATAAATTACAATATATAAGTATAATCAAAATAGTAATTTATCCTTTATGATTTAATTATAAAATGAAAGGTTGAATCGGTGGTAAAAATGAACAAAAGTAAGAAAATAATTATTGGTATTTTAATCGTTTTGATTATAGTTGTGGGTATAGTTGTTGCATATAAAATAATTGAAAAGAGTGTTACGAACAGGGCAGATTTTAATTTTGTAGTTGAAAATATTAGTTCTAGTCCTGTTAACACCATAGATAACGGACAAAATGATACAAAATTAAACCGTAATACGAACAATGTTACAATAGAGGTCGATAATACTACAATAAGTCCAGAGAGTGTTACGATAATAATTACAGATAACAATACAGAACATTTTGCTTGGGGTATAGAATTTAGAGTTCAGAAAAAAGTTAATGAACAATGGGAAGATTTAGAATATGTATCTGATGATTTGTCTTGGATTGATATAGCTTATGGAGTAAATGAAGATAATCAGTTAACTCTAAAATTAGATATAGAAAAGTATTATGGCAAATTATCTAATGGAATATATAGAATAGTAAAACCAGTCTATGATAATGGATATATTGATATATATTCAAATGAATTTGAGATTAAATAAATACAAATTACAATTTAATTTAGTAAGAAATATAGTAATTTGAAAGTGAGTATAAGTATGAGCAAAAATATTATTGAAAATATAGAAGAACTAAAGGAATTGCAAACAAATATAAAAAAATATAATAAACAAGAAGCAATAAATTATATAATAAATAAGACTGGTGTTTCTGAAAAAGAAAGTTTAGAAATATATTATTTTTTAACAGAAAGTAATAATAAATCGAAGGAAAATAAGAACAACAATATATTTTCTACAATAATCTTCTATTGTTTAGTCTGTCTAACTGGTATAGTTATTTTACCTACACTAGGAATTATTGCCCCTGTTTTTATTATATGTGCTTTTATATGTCCTATTGGTGGAATAATACATCTTATAAGTGGAATTTTTAATTTGAATTTGCCCATTGTATCTTTTCAATTTGGGAATATTACATTAAATCCATTTTTAGGATTTGTATTAAGTATAATTATTGGAATAATTTTATATTTTATAGGAAAAGGCTGTTGGAAACTTTTATTACTTTATATAAATAAGGTGAAAAAAGTAAAAGAAAGTTTAGAGATATAATACAAATTACAATAAATAAGGGAGATTTAAAAATGATAAATATTTTAGTTCACGGACT
>DSLMC04102__coassemble_774_pt1 | contig 35436 bp, 36 predicted proteins | sample DSLMC04102__metabat2_low_PE_001 | metagenome-assembled genome bin DSLMC04102
TTTTATTAGTATTTGAAAATAAAAAACTTATGAAAGATTAGAATTACAAATTACATGTATACTGTTAGATGTAAATAAATGAGTTTACATCTAACAGTATACATGTGTAATTTGTAGAAGAGGTATTTATGAAAGATAAACAAATATTACTTAATAATATAGATGAAATTCATACTACTGAAATGGGTATTGATAGAATTAAGAAAAACCTTAAATTAGATACGGATGATGTTGTTGAGTATTGTAAAAATAAAGTTTTAGATAAAAATTGTAATATTTATAAGCAGAGCAAAAATTGGTATTGTGAAATTGATAATATAAAAATAACAATCAATTCATATAGTTACACAATTATAACAGCACACAAATTAAAAAGGTAAAAATAGATAGATTATCAAATAAGTTTATGACAGAAAGCCCAAAAGAATAAAATAAATTTAAAATGGAAGTAGTTTTTTTACTACTTCCATTTTAAATTTATTTGAAAGTCTAATTCAAACTTTATATATTAGATTTAACCTAAGATTTATCACTATATTGTAAGATTAGTCATATACTTAATAATATTGATTAAATTATTAAAATGACATTTTGTAATATGATAAGATATATAAGAGAAACTTAATACCTAAAGTTATATATTAAGTTGTTTTAATTGATCTGTCAAATCAATTATTTTTGAATTGGCTTTCCAAAGTTCTTCACTTGTTTCTAAATGTGTTTTTTCTAAATCTTTTAAATTTTTGTTAGCATTTATATATAAGTATGTCATAATTCCTAGAGCTAAAGTTAGTATAATAGTTAAAATTAATAGTATTTTTTTCATATTATAATTCCTCCTATATTATTTCTTTATTCTATTATAAACTATTATCATTTTTTTGGCAAATAAAAAAATACTGGCATTATCCTGCCAGTATTTGAAGCATAATAGAAGCCTTTTGCAACAACTATGTGACAATTATTCGATTGTTATTATTAAAGTTACAAAGTTATCGCGTAGTATCAAAAATCAGCCGGTTTGTCTTTATAAATCCAGCAGTTTAATTGCATACCGCCGTGGGAGTTAGCCATATAATGTATTTTGCACTCTCCTGTTCCAGAAAAACTGAAATAAACATCGTTATTATAAGGACGGAGAGAAAAATATTTATAAGGCTGACCGGGTGGATAAAAGAAAAACTGACAAGCTGAAAGATTACTGTTTGATTCTACGCGAAGCGTACCATAAGTTGTTCCTATATGCGGGTTATTGATGAACATGTCGCCAATTTCGTCTCCATCAGGAATATATTTTCCTACATAGAGAGGGTCGGCTGCCGTAGCTTTAGCTGTATATTCAGACTGCAATTCAGATGTATAAAACACCAAATCACCATCGTCATATAAAACAACTGCATCGCTGGGCAGATTAACATGTTCGGTATTGCTTTTATCGGATTCTGTTGTGTCAGCAGCAAATGCTACTACAGACATCGATAAAGACAAACATAATGCTAGTATATTATATAGTATATATCTGAATTCGTTCGTCAATTTATTTTTATTTATTAAATTATATTGTTATTTTTTATTGTTAGAATAGAAGTGGTTATTTTTGAATTCCATCATAAGTATATTTAAAAATTTTTTTCAAATATTTATATTCTATTGCATGTATCAATTTTCCTTATTTATGATAAATTAATATATATAGTAAATTGTCACTTGAATTAAATTTTCAAAAATATAAAATTTTATTTAATAAAAAATTTAGAGAATATTGCAGGAAGTATTCCAATTTTAAGTGAGGATTTAACGGGATATAAAAATATTATAAAGATTAATGTAAGAAATTATATAGTGGATGACGAAAATTTTAAAGCATTAGTAGTGAGGATAGGTCATGCTTTTATTGGTTGGGAAAAATATTTAAAAGATTGATAGTTAGCAAATATAAATGATTTTATTGCAACACAAATTTGCAATACTTTGTGAATAAAATGCTGATAAATCAACAAAAGATTCCTATCAATCAGGGTAGGGGTCACCACTTTTGCTGGAAAATGTTTATTTTCCAGTTTTTATTGCTTTTTAAAGACATACAAATTTCAAGATGAATCTTTAGAAATATAATTTTTAAACGAAATGGAATGATTGATAGCTGTTACATTTTATGATAATATTTAATTGATAAATAATAATTTGAAAGTGGAAAGTGAGATTAAATATGCAGATAAAAAAAGTAAATGAAAACAAAAGTAAATATATGAATTTATTATTAGATGCAGATCCAGATGAAGATATTGTTAAGAAATATTTAGAATCTGGAGATTTGTATGTTGGAATAATTAACAATAAAGTTGTATGTGAAATTGTTATAACAAGATATGATGAAAAAACTTGTGAATTAAAAAATATTTCTACTTTGCCTGACTATAGAGGAAAAGGATATGCAAGTGAATTAATAAGGTATGTATTTGAAGTATATAAAACTAAATATGAAAAAATAATAGTTGGTACAACTGAAAATATGATACCTTTTTATGTCTTAAATGGATTTAAAAAATATCATCATACTGTAAAGAATTTTTTTATTGATAATTATAAAGCAGAAATTTGGGATGGAGATTTTCATTGTATAGATATGTATTATTATTCAAAAGAATTAAATCAGTAATACAAATTACAATTTATGGAGTTGATAATAAATGAATAAAGAAATATTATTATCTAATATAGATAAAGTTCATACTACTGAAATGGGGATTGATAGGATTAAGAGAAATCTTAAATTAGATACTAATGATGTAGTTGAATACTGTAAAAATAAGATATTAAATAAAGATTGTAATATTTATAAAAAAGGAAAGAATTGGTATTGTGAAATCGATCATATAAAAATAACTATCAATTCATATAGTTACACGATCATAACAGCACATACTATTAATAACTCCGTTTGAAAATTTTAGCTCTGGATTATTATTAGGTTTATCTGTAGGAGTTAATCTAGTAGGTATAATACTTTTAGTATTATATATTTCAAAAGAGAAGCAAAATAAATAATGAATGGAGATGATTATTTTGAAAAAATATGTCCAAATAATTGGAATATGGTTTTTAATTATCCCTTTAGCCATTATAAATGGTGGATTAAGAGAAAACATATTAATAAAATTAGGTAGCATTGCATTACCATTAAGTGGGATTATTTTGAGTATATGTATATTTATTGTAGCTTACTTGCTAATACCAAAAATTAAAAATTGTAAGCAAAGAGATTATATTATTTTTGGAATAATTTGGTTTATTTTAACAAATTTATTTGATTTATTAATGTATATTAGTGAAGGCGGAGGAATTGAAGAATTATTAAATTCATATAACTTTTTAAAAGGAAATTTGTGGATTTTAGTTGTAATAACTACATTTATATCTCCAATAATGGTATCTAAAATAAGAAAGAAGGTAATATAAAATAAATTACAATATAAGTAAGTTGTAGAGGAGATATAGGATGTTTAAAAAAGAAGATTTTAGGCATTTCCCTACCGAATATGAAATGACAGATTTAGAAGATAATGACAAAAGGTATAATGATGTAAAGAAAATAATTGAAATTAGAAACAAATAAAGTATAATCAAAATAGTAATATATAGGGGGAAAAAATGAAATTATTTGAAGTAGCAAATCAATACTGTAAAAAAGCAACATGAAAAACTTTATTTTTAATAAAAATGTGCTTGTTTTCTATTGGAATTATTGTGGGGCTATTGTTGCCTGATAGATTTCGTATGCTTTTTTTGGTTATATTTGGTATATTATTTTTGCTAACATACATTCCGCTTATGATAAGATTTTATAAGATTTGGAAAAATAATTAAAATCTATAACAGGATAGCAGTTTATAATAAATAAAGTATGTGAGGAGTTTATATGAAAAACAATAAAGTATATATGATGAAATTTTCAAAAATATATGAATGTTTAGTAAGTAAAGCAGAAAGAAAAGGAAGGACTAAAAAAGAAGTAAATGAAATAATTTATTGGCTTACAGGATATAAAGAAGAAGATATAAATAATGTGATAGAAAAACAAATGGAATATGGTGATTTTTTTAGAAATGCACCAGAATTAAATGAAAAGCGATTTTTAATAAAAGGTATAGTGTGTGGCGTAAAAGTAGAAGAAATTGAAGATCCACTTATGCGCGATATACGTTATCTTGATAAATTAATAGATGAACTTGCAAAAGGAAAATCCATGGAAAACATTTTAAGAAAATAGTAGCTTACAGAGGTGAAATAATTATATAATGAAAAAAATGTTGAAAGATATAAAACAGTGGGCAGAAAATGAAAAACAAGTAGAAAGTATTATTGTTGTGGGGTCTTATGCTAGAGGAACATATAAAAAAACATCTGATATAGACCTTGTTATAATTACTTCTAATAAAAAAGAAATGTTAAAAAATCAAAACTTTATTAAGGTGTTTGGAGACGTTAACAAATCACAAATAGAATATTATGGAGCTTGTACTTCTATTAGAGTTTGGTATAAAGATGGAAAAGAAGTGGAATTCGGTATTGTTAATCCTACTTGGATAGAAAAACCACTTGATAATGGAACTAATAAAGTATTAAGTGATGGATTCAAAGTCATTATAGATAAAAAAGATTACTTTAAAGATTTAAGAATTATGTAATTTATTATACAAATTATAGTTTATCCGAATGTTAAAATTAAGTGTGAAAAATCCACTTCTAATATGTGATATGAAAAATATTTATAATATACAATTATATTGGAGATGGGGATATTTATCGTTGATATTATACATTGTAGAGCAGATTAAAATTAAATAAAACAAAAAACAGATAATTATTTTTAATAATTATCTGTTTTGCTTAAATATTCCATTGGTGTTTTTTTAGATCAACACAAAAATCATCTTTAAAAGTAACACCTTCACTTTTTAATAAATCAATTTGTTCTATCCAACTTGGAGAAATTCTACCTTGATGATTAACAACTCTATGGCAAGGAAAATCACCATATCGAAAAGCCATTTTTAATGCTCTACCAACTAATCTAGCGTTTTTAGGTTTTCCGATTAGTTTAGCAATTTGTCCATAAGTTGCAACATATCCAGCTGGTATTTCTTCTACTATGGAATATATTAAATAAGATAAATCATCATCTAATATTGTTTTCATAAGACACCTCAAAAGTATTATAAGATAAAGTTTAAAAAATTTCAAATAAAAAAATATATGCTCGTAATGGCGAGATTTTGTAAAAATATGTGATATAATATATTAAAAGTGATTATTTTGGACTAAAATAAGGAGGAAATTAGAATGATTTATACATCTAATTATAAATCACCTATTGGAAATTTATTAATTGCTTCAAAAGAAAATAAATTAGTAGGACTATGGATAGAAAATCAAAAATATTATCTATCTAATTTTAAAGACAAAATAATAGAAACAGAAAATCTTGAAATATTAGTAAAAACAAAAAAATGGCTAGATAGATACTTTAAAGGAGAAAAACCAGATATAAGTGAACTAGAAATAAACCTTATTGGAAGTGAATTTAGAAAGAGTGTATGGGAGATTCTAAAAAATATTCCTTATGGAGAAGTAATTACTTATAATGATATTGCAAAAGAACTTGCAAAACAAAAAGGAATAAAAAAGATGTCAGCACAGGCAGTAGGTGGGGCAGTAGGACATAATCCTATTTCAATTATAATTCCTTGCCATAGAGTAGTTGGTTCAAATGGAAGTTTAACAGGTTATGCAGGTGGGATAAAGAAGAAAATTTATTTATTAGAACATGAAAAAGTAAATATGGATAAATTGTTTGTGCCAACAAATGGAACAGCTTTATAAATGCTGAAGGTAGTAAGAATAATAATTAATACAGGTTGCAGAATAGATAACCAGCATTTTACTTAAAATGGTTTATAAATAGAATAAGATAAAGGTATATTAGTTAGAAATACATATTAATTAAGATAGATTATTAATTAATATGAAAAGCGCTCTAGCCATTGCCAGAGCGCTTTTTGTGTTCTTGTTTATGCTAGCTTAAATACAAGAGAGATTCCAAGCAGCAATCAGATTTTTATCTGCTACTGCGGACTCAAGGAGTCTCTTAAAAGCAAGCTTTTTGAATCCGATACTAGAGTCCAAGACATAAGCGTTACCATCATCAATTCCAATAAGGATAATGTAGTGGCCTCCATCTCGCAAATAATCATCATGATAAATACGATTATTCACTCTTATGGGAACCATGTAACCATTAATAAGATTTTCAATAATTTCTGAGACAGATGACAATCTTGTTTTACTTAAGATAGTTGTCATATCATCAAAAACATTTCCTTTTGTCAATTGGTAGATAACATTGTCGATGAGATACATTGAACCACCGATTCCTTTAACCGGACCTGTAATGGTATACAATTCATCAAGTGTTTTACACTTGAGAACTTCTGGTTCTATTGTACTGAGTTTTTTCTTTACTTCTGCAAGATTTACATTTTTACTAGTAAATGAAATTTCGGGAAACTTTTCAAAGCACCAGGAACGATATCCTTTTTCAATTACTTTTTCTGCCCATGCCCGTAAGTCAAGACGTCTGTCAATAAAATGACAAATGATATAAGCAGAAACAAAGACAACACAGCCAGCATTCTGAAGTGTACCAACAGGTCCAAAATCAATGGTCGAAAATATCGGGTCAGAAGTAAGAATAAGATTATGTGGATATTTTGCAAATACGTTTATTTCACAAATATTATTCCATTCATCTTTTGTCATTGCCTCAAATGAATCTTTAAGTTGCTTGCCTTTTTTTAGATGGACTTCTGTCCGTTTTTTGTGTTCTGTTTTAGAAACATAAAATGATCGTAGTTCCATAGTGAAACTCCTTTCTAGCTTTATAAGTTTTTATACTACAAATTCTATTATAACATAAAAACAGCTAAATATCAATGTTTAGAAGATTATCGTTGCTGCTATGTTTAAGAGCTATTTTATGTAATAATTTATTATATAATCATTTATATACATAAATATTAAACAAGATAATGCATTTAAATTCATAAATAACATAAATGAATAAATATATTTTTCTTTTATTTTTTTATTAAAAATAATTGTTTTATTATCAAATGTAATTACTGTTAATAAAATTACAGGTAAAAAGTATCTTGATTGAACTCCTAAGATTACGGGAGATTTTAAGCTTGTCCAAGCAACATATAAACTTGTGTATATAAGCAATACAACAATTGTAAATATTATTAAATATACAATTTTTTCTTTAAAATTAAATTCTTTTTTATTTTTATCTTCATTCACAAAAAATAACATTGCAAATATAATTAAGCAAGGGAAAACAAATAATACAGAAGCTTGAGAATTAAAATGTCCTAATCCTTCTCCACATAAACTTAATATAAAAGTTTGATTATAAATATGTATTGTTCTAAATAATATCAATAAATAACTAATAGGATGAGTCAATATATATATTACCTGTTCTTTACTATTAACTCCAGGATTAACTTCCACTAAAAAAGTTGTAGCATAAGAAAGCCATAAAATGTTTATTATTAATGCGCCAAAGAAAATTCCGAATTTTATAATTATAACGTGATTTTTTTTATTAAATTTTTCTTTTGGTAAAGTAAATAGCAATAAACAAATAGGCACATAAACTATTTTACAAAGAGATACGACAATAGATAGTACACTTAATATAAAAATATCTTTTTTACTTATAATTTTTTTGTTTTTATTATATTTTAAATATAGTATATATGAAATAAATAATATGCAAACACCAAGAGTTATAGCATCAGAAGACATTGATGCAAATTCACTTATTGTTATTGGTAATAGACCTAAAAAAAGTACAATGTGTTTTTTAAAAGGTATTAATTTAATTGAAAAATAGATACATGTTATTGCAAGTATCATATTAAATACTCTGGCAAAATAGCATTGTACAGAAATTCCACAACCAAATAATCTAGCTATAAACATACCAAAAGCTTGAGGAATATGGCAAATAGGGGAATATGTGGCCATTGAATAATTCATCATATATTCTTCATCAGTTTCTGGTGCTGTGAGTCTTGACCCAAATTCTTCATAAGATGTTGTAGTTCTTGTAACTAATTCATGAATTTTAGAATTTATCATTCCAACAGGTTTACCGGATTCATCCTTATCAGCTAAAAATATACCCTTCGAAATCATATAGGCTCTTCTAGCATGTTGGTCCTCATCAGGAATTTTTCCTAAAGGATTAGCAATGCAATACATAATAGCTAGAGGAATGACTAATACTAAATATAATTTTTCAGGTTTTATATTATATTTTTCAAAAATTACAAAAATAAAATAATATATAACCCCCATTAAAATTACAGTAATAAAAGTTATATTAGCAAATATATTATTTCCAGGAAGTTGAAGTTGATATTCACCATCTATAAAAGAAGTTAAAGCAATAAGTAACACTATGCACATAATTCCAAAATGTACAAATTTAAATTTCCAATTATTTTGAAAAAAATTCTTAAAAAAAGTTTTCATGTGTTCCTCCAATCAATTACTATATCATTTCACTATTTGTGAAACCTAATACATAATAACATACTTTCACTATTTATGAAAGTTAAATTTAAGATTTTTATATTATAGTAATTATAGGTGAAATCTTATGGGTAAATATGATGAAGAATATAAAAAAATAGGAATGAACATATCCTCATATAGAAAAAAGATGAAAATGACTCAAGAAGAATTAGCTAATAAAGTAGGAATTAGTTATAGTTATCTTACACAAATTGAAGCACCTAATGTTATTAAGAAAATGTCATTAGAAGTTTTACTTGATATTGCTTCAGCATTAAATGTGGATATTAATAAATTATTATAAAGTTTTAAATCACTTCAGTTTGCATTTATTGCAATAATTTTGAAGTGTTTTTTTATTTTTATATTAATTAAAATATAATGTTTATAGGAAAATATAGAAAAAATACTGAAAAATTGAATAAAATATAAAATTTCAAAATATAAAATTAAATATTCTAATTATACAATGGTTAAAAATGTTTTAAGCTATATATTACAATTTGAATGAAATTTTTAAATATGTTAAAATAATATTGGTTAAATAAAAAATAGAAAGGGTGATATCTAAAACAAATAATTCAAATATAAAGGTAAGGAGTAGATTAAAAGTGAAAGCATATTTTCCATAGCGTCTCTATCTATAATTTAAAAATAATTTTATAGGGAGAAGTTATGAGTAAGAAAGAACGACAAAAAAAAGAAAAAAAATTAATAAATTTTTCATTATTATTTTCTACAGTAGTAATATTAATTGAATTTTTACTTTCATTTGCCAGTAAATCAAACACACTTTTAATGGATAGTGTATTTGATATTGCAGATTTACTTTTAGTAGGAGTTTTAGCATTAATAATTCCATTAATATATGGTCCAATAACAGAAAAAAAGCCTTTTGGTGGTGCACAAATTGAATCTGTATTTGTTATAATAAAAAATGGATTTTTATTATTAGTTACAATTTATTCAATAATATCAAATGTTAAGATTATACTTGAAGGTGGAAGAAATGATTTAGATTACAACATAATTGTTTTAGCAGAAGTTTTAATATTAATAATTTCTGTATTAGTTTATGTTATGATGAGTAAAGTGACAACTAAAGAACTAAATACACCTGTTATTAAAACAGAAATTTTAACATGGAAACAAAATATGTTTTGGACATTTGGAGTTGGATTTGCATTTTTTTTACAAAGATTTTTTGGTGCATTTCATATTGAATTTATAACACCATATTTAGATCCTGGAATAGCAGTTTTTTTAGCTTCTTTTATGATTTTCGAACCAGTTAAATTAATAATATCAGCATTAAAAAATATATTATTAATTGCTCCAGAAAGTAAAATTTTTAATGAAATAAAGAGAATTATTGATAAAGAAGTAAAAAACACAAAATTTAAAGTAACCTTTCATGAGATTGTTCAAACAGGTCGTAAATTATGGATAGATGTTTATTTTAAATCTACTGATGAAGATTTAAATATAAATGAATTAAAAAATGTAAAGAAGCAAACAGAAGAAATATTAAAAAGAAAGTTTGAAGAAATTGATATAGAATTTATACCAGATATATAATTGTAAAGTTTATAATAAATTTAGTTATAAAAAAATCTAGACAGTAATTGATAAATTTTTAAAAATAGAGTATTTATAATATCATATATAAAAACTCTTATTTACTAAAATAGAGTTTGTAAAAATTAAAATATAAGACTATAAAACATAGAGAAAGAAAGCGTTTGAATAATGCTTTCTTTTTTTTAGAAAAGTTTAAAAAAAATATTGACAAATGAATATCTATTCAACTATAATATATTTAAAAGTTGAGTGAATGTTCAATTATTATTTAAAATAATAGGAGGAGTAAAATGTCGAAAAATGAATTTATATGTGATTGTAATATAATACATCAAGAAATTGTAGATGACACATTGAGTAAAATGCCAGAACAAAATATATTTAACAAAATAGCTGAATTCTTTAAAATATTGGGTGATACAACAAGAACAAAAATATTATTTGCATTAGATAATAATGAAATGTGTGTATGTGATATTGCAAATGTTTTAAATATGAGCAAATCATCAATATCACATCAATTAGGAACTTTAAGGAGAAGTGGAATAGTAAAATGTAGAAAGCAAGGAAAAGAAGTTTATTATATGTTAGATGATGATCATGTTAGCAAAGTATTTGAAATTGCAAAAGAACATATTGAGCATAAGCAATAGTATTAAATAAAATTGGAGGTATATAAAATGAATATTAAGTTCAAAATTAAAGGATTAGACTGTGCAAATTGTGCAGCAGAACTAGAAAGAGCACTTAGAAAAATAGAAGGAATTAAAAATGCTACTATAAGTTTTATGGCAGAGAGAATGGAACTAGAATATGATGAAAATAATGAAGAAGAGATTATAAAAAAAGTAAAGAAAGTTATAAAAAGAGAAGAACCAGATGTAACAATAGAAAAAATATAGGAGGAACTTAAAATGAAGAAAAAATTAACTAAGATAATTATAGCATTAATTTTATTTATTTTTTCTATGGTTATAAAATTTGAAAATGTGTGGATAAATAATGCGATATTTGTTATAAGTTACATTATTGTAGGATTTGAAATAATAAGAAAAGCGTTAAGAAATATTATTAGAGGAAAAGTATTTGATGAAAATTTTTTAATGTCAGTAGCAACAATAGGAGCATTTGGAATAGGAGAATTTCCAGAAGCAGTAGCGGTAATGTTATTTTATCAAATTGGAGAATTATTTCAAAGTTATGCAGTTGATAAATCAAGAAAATCAATAGCAAGTTTAATGGATATAAGACCAGATTATGCAAATGTATATAGAAATGGAAAAGTAGAAAAAGTAAATCCAGATGAAGTAAAAATTGGAGAAACTATAGTTGTAAAACCAGGAGAAAAAATACCATTAGACGGTATAATTTTGGAAGGAAAAAGTACATTAGATACAAAAGCCCTAACAGGAGAAAGTATACCAAGAGAAGTTATTGAAAAAAATGAAGTTTTAAGTGGATGCATTAATTTAAATGGAGTTATAAAAATAGAAGTAACAAAGGAATATAAAGAATCAACAGTAAGTAAAATATTAGATTTAGTAGAAAATGCAAGTAGTAAAAAATCTAAATCAGAAAATTTTATAACAAAATTTGCAAAATATTATACACCAATAGTAGTAATAATCGCAGCAATTTTAGCAATTTTACCACCACTTTTAATTTCTAGTCAAAATTTTAGTGACTGGATATATAGAGCATTATCATTTTTAGTTGTATCTTGTCCATGTGCATTAGTAATATCTATACCTTTAAGTTTCTTTAGTGGAATCGGTGGTGCTTCTAAAATAGGAATTTTAATAAAAGGAAGTAATTATTTAGAAGCTTTATCAAATGTAGAAAAAGTTGTATTTGATAAAACAGGAACATTAACTAAGGGGGTATTTGAAGTACAAAAAGTAAATGCAGTAGAAATTACAAAAGATGAATTATTAAAAATGGCTGCATATAGCGAATATTACTCAAATCATCCTATTTCAAAATCTATAAAAAATGCTTATGGAAAAGAGATTGATGAGAAAAAAATAATTAAAGCACAAGAGTTATCAGGACTGGGAATTTCAGCTAGAATTGAAGAACAAGACATTTTAATAGGAAATGAAAAGCTAATGAATGAAAATCAAATTGCTTTTACAAAATGTAATGAGGTAGGTACTACTTTATATGTTGCAATAGAAAGAAAATATGTAGGATATATTTTAATAGCAGATACAATAAAAGAAGATTCTAAAAAGGCAATAGAGGATTTAAAGAAAAATAATATTAAACAAACAGTTATGCTTACTGGAGATAGAAAACAAGTTGGAGAAGCTGTTAGTAAAGAACTAGGTTTAGATAAAGTATATACTGAACTATTGCCAAACGGAAAAGTAGAAAAAGTTGAGGAATTATTAAAAGAAAAATCAGAGAAAGGAAAATTAGCTTTTGTAGGAGATGGAATAAATGATGCACCTGTTCTAGCTTTAGCTGATATTGGAATAGCAATGGGGGGATTAGGAGCTGATAGTGCAATAGAAGCGGCAGATATTGTTATTATGACAGATGAACCATCAAAAATAGTAAAAGCAATAAAATTATCTAAAAAAACAATGAGAATAGTAAAAGAGAATATTATATTTGCAATATCTATTAAAATGGCGGTTCTAATTTTAGCAGCTTTTGGAATATCTACAATGTGGGAAGCAGTATTTGCAGATGTAGGAGTTTCTGTTATTGCTATAATAAATGCATTAAGAATATTAAGAGTAAAGTAGATATAGAGAACTATCATGAAAGATAGTTCTTTTTAGTTACTATATTTGAAAAAATTATAAATTTTATAAACATACTTGACAAATAAGAATAAATAGTGTACCTTATATAAAATATATATTTAATTTCTGTGAAAGAAAGAGTATTTATTTATAATATCATTACAGAGAAACTCTTATTGGCTGAGAAAGAGTGTGTAAAAAAATAAAGAAAAAAGTTCTGGAGAAGAATATCGAAAGCGGTAAAAAACACTGTATAAGTTATTCCAGGAGTGCCTGTTATAGCACACGCGTATGTTAGTACGTAAGTAAGGTTATATTAGTAATATTATAATGAATTTGAGTGGTACCGTGGTAATTTTATCACCTCTAAGATGTATTTCTTAGAGGTGAATTTTTTTATAGGAGGTATAGTTATGGAAAAAAAATTGTTTGTTGATAGTGAAAAGGTAAATGAAATTATAAAAAAATATCCAACACCTTTTCATTTATATGATGAAAAAGGAATTAGAGAAAATGTGCAAAAATTAAAAAAGGCATTTTCATGGAACAATGGATTTAAAGAATATTTTGCAGTAAAAGCAACACCAAATCCTTTTTTAATAAATATTTTACACGAATATGGTTGTGGGTGTGATTGCTCATCATATACAGAATTAATGCTTTCTGAAGCTTTAGGAATTAAAGGAGAGAATATAATGTTTTCTTCTAATGTTACACCAGAAAAAGAATATATATATGCTAAAAAATTAGGAGCCATTATAAATTTAGATGATTTTACTCATATAGAATTTTTAGAAAAATCTGCAGGAATTCCAGAGAAAATAAGCTGTAGATACAATCCTGGTGGAATTTTTAAAATATCTAATGATATTATGGACAATCCTGGAGATTCAAAATATGGTTTTACTTTAGAACAGTTAATTGAAGGATTTAAAATATTAAGAAAAAAAGGTGTAAAAGAATTTGGAATACATGCATTTCTTGCTAGTAATACTGTAACAAATGAGTATTATCCGCTTCTTGCAAAAGTTCTTTTTGAAACTGCTGTAATCTTAAAGAAACAAACAGGAATAAAAGTGAGTTTTATTAATTTATCTGGGGGGATTGGAATTCCATATAAGCCAAATCAAAAAGAAAATGATATTTTATTGATTGGTGAAAATGTAAAGAAAGTGTATAATGAAATTTTAGTACCAGAAGAAATGGGAGATATAGCTATATACACAGAACTGGGAAGATTTATGACAGGTCCTTATGGATGCTTAATAACAAAGGTTATTCATGAAAAAAATATATATAAACATTATATTGGGTGTGATGCATGTGCAGTTGATCTGATGAGACCAGCAATGTATGGAGCATATCATCATATAACAGTATTAGGAAAAGAAAGTGAGCAATGTGATAACATATATGATGTAACAGGTGGATTATGTGAAAATAATGATAAGTTTGCAATAGATAGAAATCTGCCTAAAATAGAAATTGGAGATGTTTTAGCAATTCATGATACAGGAGCACATGGCTATTCTATGGGATACAACTATAATGGTAAATTAAAATCAGCAGAAATTTTATTAATGTCAAATGGTGATTTTAAATTAATTCGTAGAGCAGAAACTCCATCAGATTATTTTGCTACTTTAGATTGCTTTGAAATAGGTAAAAAGCTTATAAAAAAATCTAAAGAATATTAATATAATTGTAAATTAGAATCGTTGAGAAACAGTATATAATGTGATACAATAATTGTGCTGAATAAAGGTAGAATTGAAGAAGAAGGAAAATATGAAGAATTAATTGTAAAAAATGGATTATTTAGTGATATGTATTATGGAAAATTAAAATAGTAAATTTGTTAATATTTATAAAATATAAGGAGAAAGATATGAAAATAATATATGGAACAACTAATAAAGGAAAAGTAGAATCAATAAAAAAAATAGTTAAAGCTCACAGATTTGATGCAGAAATATATACTAATAAGGATATTGGTTTTGATAAAGAAATTGTCGAAGATGGAAAATCTTTTGAAGAAAATTCAGAAATAAAAGCAAGAGCAATAGAAAAATTTTGCAAAGAAAACAATATTATAGATAAAATTATTATAACAGATGATGCCGGTTTATGTATTGATAAATTAAATGGAGCTCCCGGAATTTATACTGCAAGATATGCAGGAGAAAATCCAACTCAGATTGAAAATATAAACAAAGTATTAGAAAACTTAAAAGCTTATCCAAACAAAAAAGATAGAAGCTGTAGATTTGTATGTGTTTTAACAGCAATTTTACCAACAGGAGAAAAATTGGTATCAAGAGGTGAATGTAAAGGAACTATAGCTTTAAAACATGGAAGATTAGGTGGAATTACTTATGGACCAATATTTATTCCAGACGGATTTAATAAACCAATGGGGGATATGGACGAAAAAGAATATACTTCTGTACATAATCATAGAGATATAGCAATGAGTGATATAGTAGCTAAATTAAAAAAATTAGGTTACTAAGACTGAATTTTTGCAAAATTATGTAAATTATGATATAATATTATTTGAAGCACAAATTGTGTTATAATATACTACTAATTACCAACCAAAACAAAAGGAGGACAACTATGGAAAATTATTTTAAAGATGATGAAGACAAGCGGAGGGAGGAATTAAAAAGGTTTTACAATCAGATTAAATCTACCAGAGCAGAGTGCCAGTATGGTGCTCGAAATTGCGAAAGATGTACGGTAGAAGATTGTAAGATTAAGCCTTATGTAGAGATGAAGTAGTAGGAAAGCTGAGCCGAAGCCAAGGAAACTTGGCAGATGGCTCTTTTTCTTTTTGTAAAAAAAAAAAGCGAACAAATGTATTGACAAAAAACAAAAAAGATATATAATATTTATACCGAACATAAATTCGTGTTAAAAATATAATTTTTATAAAGGTGATGAATATGATAAATACTTTGCATATAAAAAATATAGGAATAATTGATGATATAACAATAAACTTGAATGAAGGTTTTAATGTTTTAACAGGCGAAACTGGTGCAGGAAAAACTTTGATAATAGGCTCATTACAAATATTAGCAGGAGGAAGATTCTCTAAGGAAATGATAAGAAAAGGTGAGAAAAATTCTTTTGTTGAAATGTCAGTATTTTTGCCAAATTTTGGATATGAAGACGACATGGTAGTAGTATCTAGAGAGATTAATTTTAATGGAAAAAACATATGCAAAATAAACGGAAGGTTAGTTACTGTAAATGAACTAAAAAAATTTATGAATAATATTATAGACATACATGGTCAAAATGATAATCAATCAATATTAGATGTTAGTACACATATAGAGTTATTAGATGATTACTCAAATAATGATATAAGTTCTTTAAAATTTGAATATCAAAATTTATATAATGAATATTTAAAAATAAAAGCAGAAATAAGTAAAAATTATGGTGATGATAGAGAAAAACAAAGAAAATTAGATTTATTAAATTATCAAGTAAACGAAATAGAAAATGCTAATTTAAAAGTAGAAGAAGAGGAGATATTAATAGAAAAAAGAAAATTGTTAATGTCATCAGAAAAAATAGTATCTAATTTATCTGAAGCAGAAATGCAATTAAATCAAAAGGTAATAGATAGTATAAGCATAGCAGTAAGATCTTTAGAAAAAATAGAAAATTTTAATATAGAATATTCGAATGTTTTAGAAAGATTAAAAAATAGTTATTATGAAATTCAAGAAGCAACAAGAGATATATCTGGTTTTTGTGCTGAGATTGAGTTTAATGACGAAGAACAAGAACAAATAGAACAAAGATTAAATTTAATAAATTCTTTAAAAAGAAAGTATGGAAGTAATATAAAGGAAATTTTAGAGTATAAAGAAAAAACTAATCAAGAAATATTTGAAATCAATAATTTAGAAGATTATGTTGTATCTTTAAAAAAGAATTTATCAGAAATAGAAGAAAAAATGTATAGTATTTGTATAAAAATGAATAAATTTAGAAATAAATATGCAGAAGATTTAAGTAATAAAATAAATAAAGAATTAAAAGAATTAGAAATGAAAAGTGCGAAGTTTAGCATAAATATCATTTTTTCAGAGGATAAAAATTATAACAAAAATGGCTTAGATAAAGTAGAATTTTTAATATCAACTAACATAGGAGAAGAATCAAAACCATTAATAAAAATAGCATCAGGTGGAGAAATGTCAAGAATAATGTTGGCAATTAAAAGTGTATTAGCAGATGTAGATAAAGTACCTATAATTATTTTTGATGAAATAGATACAGGAATTAGTGGTATAGCAGCTAATGTAACGGGAGAGAAAATTAAAAAAATTTCTAAAAAGCACCAAGTTATTTGTGTTACTCATTTAGCTAGTATTGCTGCAAAGGGTGATTTTAATTATTGTGTATGTAAAGAAATTGAAAATGAAAAAACTAGAACCAAGGTAAAACAATTAGATGAAGAGGAGACATTAAAAGAAATAGCAAGAATATCAAGTGGAACTATTTCAGAAATTTCAATAAATCATGCAAGAGAACTGAGAAATATGAGATTAAAAGAAATTGCATAATTATTTTATATGGTCAGGCACGAAGAAAAACTAAACACATATACTAAATTATAAGCTGTAGTTTTAATTGGAGGTGCATAATGTTTAGTTTTTCTATATCAAATCTATTTGTATTATTAGGCCAAATTATATTTGGAGTTGGATATATCCAAAGTGGAAATTTATTTCCAGAGCCATTAACGCAGGAAGAAGAAAAGGTTTATTTAACTAAAATGAAAAATGGAGATGAAGAGGCAAGAAACATATTAATAGAAAGAAACCTTAGGTTAGTAGCACATGTTGCAAAAAAATATTCTTCAAGTAATATAGATCAAGATGATTTAATATCAATAGGAAGTATTGGTTTGATAAAAGGTATAAATAGTTTTGATATGGACAAAAGTTTTAAACTGGCAACTTATATAGCTAAATGTATTGAGAATGAAATTTTAATGTACTTAAGAAGTAATAAAAAAAGAGCAAGTGATGTATATTTAAATGAACCTATAGGAAAAGATAAAGATGATAATGAAGTAACTTTACAAGAAGTTTTGGAAAACAATGAAAGAAATGTAGAAGACGAAGTAGACTTAAAATTTAAAGTAAAAAGATTATATGAAAAAATGAAAAAAATTCTAAAAGATAGAGAAAAAATTATTATAGAATTAAGATTTGGTTTAAATGGGCAGAAACCTAAAACACAAAAAGAAATTGCAAAAATGATGAATATTAGTCGCTCTTATGTTTCTAGAATAGAAAGTAAAGCAATAGGTAAATTAGCTAAAGAAATAAAAGAATAATAGTAATGTAATAATGTTAAAGATATAAATATAAAGAAGCTTTAAAAATATTTGTTTTAATGTCAAAAACATGGTATAATTAAAGTGTAGGTAGTTGACCAAGCATAGAAGAAAGGAATGTGTTGTTATGAGTAATTTGGTAATTAAAGAATTATTTCGGAAAATAGCAACTTTCTTTCGTTTTTCTCTTGTAGCTTTTTTTATATTAATATTACTTGCTGGATTTAGACTATATTTGATTTCAAACTCTAATGTTGAAAATCCTGTTTTTACAGATGGTGATTTACAAATGTATATGTTAGATGTTGGTCAAGGTGATGCATTTGTATTATTACAAGATGATAAAGCAATGTTAGTTGATGCAGGTCCATTGTATAATTGGAACAAAACTAACAAGGAATTAAAAAGGCTTGGAGTAAAGAAATTAAATTATGTTGTAATAACTCACTATCATCAAGATCATGCAGGTGGTCTATATAGTGTATTGTTCAATTACAAAGTAGAAAAGTTGATCATACCTAATATGTCTAGTTTTAATGTACAGCTTAGTGATTTATTTTATCATTGTATAAATTTTACTACCAAATTTGAGAATCAAATATCTGGAGGTAAGATGATAGAATTTGTAAAAAGAGGCGATAAGTTTAATTTTGCAAATTCAGAAGTTAACTTTTTATCACCAACACATGATTTTTATGAAAATCTAAATAATTATTCTTTGGTAATGAAAGTCACATATAATGATATAGATATTTTGTTAACTGGCGACATAGAAAAAGATATAGAAAGTGAGTTGTTAAGTTCTAAGACAGATGTGAGTGCTGATGTATATAAAGCGGCACATCATGGAAGTTGCACATCAAATTCAAAAAAATTTTTAGAAGCAGTAGATCCTCAATATGTTCTCATTTCATCTAATAATGGTGAAAAAAATCTATATGGGCATCCAATAAAAAGATTTATGGATTATTTAGAAGATGAAGACATAAATGTTTATAGAACTGATGAACAAGGAACTGTAAAAATGATGACAGATGGAAAAAATATTGAATTTGATTGTGTGGAAGGAGATTATAAGTCTGGCTTTGAATATTTAGAAAGTATAAGAGAAATGCAAAAGTAACCATCACCTCTCGTATTATGAGAGGTGATAAACCTTTTAATAATAAAAATTTATATTGATTATTTATTAAAATACTAAAACATAAAATAGCAAAATATAAATATAAAACTCTAAATATAGAGGTAAATGGTAAAATATAATATATAAAAATAGGAAGAAAAAATATGTTGATAGATGTCTTAAAAGAGTGTACCTTATGTCCTCGTAAATGCAAAGTAAATAGAATTAAAAATGAATTAGGAATGTGCAGAGCAGGTAAGAATATAAAAATAGCATTGTCAAGTTTACATTTTTTTGAAGAGCCATGTATTAGTGGTTTATTGGGTTCTGGCACAATATTTTTTTCTGGTTGTAATCTAAGATGCTGTTTTTGTCAAAATTATAAAATAAGTCAAGAGAACAATGGAAAAGAAATTAGCATAGATGAATTAGCTGATAAATTTATAAAGCTACAAAATGCTAATGCAAATAATATAAATCTTGTAACAGGTTTTATGTATGTGCCTCAGATTATTGAGGCAATAAAAATTGCAAGAATAAAAGGTTTAAAAATTCCTATAGTATATAATACAAGCGGATATGAAAATGTTGAAACTATAAAAATGCTTAATGGCTATGTTGATATTTATTTACCAGATTTAAAATATTATTATAATGAAATTGGAAAAAACTTATCAAAAGTAGATAATTATTTTGAAATAGCTACTAAAGCTATAAAAGAAATGTATAACCAAGTTGGGAGTCCAGTATTTAATGAAAATGGAATTATAAAAAAAGGTCTAATAATAAGACATCTAGTATTACCAAATCATATTAGAAATAGTAAGATGATATTAAAATGGATTAAAGAAAATTTTAGTAATAAAATTTTAGTTAGTGTTATGGCACAATATTTTCCAAGTTTTAAAGCTAATGAAACAGAAGATATTAATAGAAAACTGAATCAAGATGAATACAAAGAGATAGAAGAATTTGTAAGTGATTTAAATATAAATGGTTATATACAAGATTTGGAAGATAATGAAGAACAATATGTTCCAAATTTTGAAATATAAATAAAATTGATTATATTATAAAGATAACTTATAAAAATTAAATTTAATTATACTTAGAATATTTATTTAAATTATTAATTATAAAATAAAAACATAAATTTTGAATCATGAAGCATAAATCATTATTCATAATTCATTATTCATTATTTAATAGTATATTTTATTAGTTTATAAAATAAAAAGTTTGTGAAAAAATGCACAAACTTAATTAATTATAACATATATTTTTGCAAAATTCAAATAACAAGATTATATGATAAAGTTAGATATAATGAATGAATAGAAGATGTTATTAAGAAAAGTGAATAAAATTAGATAAATTAGAAAAAAATATATTTGATAGCTATAAGAATATATGCTATTATATATACAACAACTAAATAATAATTTTCCCTGCGTAGTGCGTATAGACTGAATTTTTAGAACCTACAAGTTTTGAAAGGGGAGTCTGGTCTCTAGATATGGCGTGTATGCTTGCATTTATGTAAGAAACCCATTAGTATTTAGGAAGGCACCCACCTGTGTGAGTACAGGTCCATAAAAATTCTTCAACTTACGGCTTGGACGTGGGGCTTTTTTTATATTCAAACGATTTATATGAACTTAATAATAAATTGCTATTTCTAATAATATAATTTTAATATTTGATTAATATGTAGTTAGTATACATTAAGTATTTGGTTAATATTAGTTTAATAACTAGTTAATATTTTAAATTACCATAAAAAGTTGAAATAATAGTAAAAATATGGTATAATAATAGTTGAGTAACAAGAAAATAGATTGACCTATTGGTCCTCACCGAGAATATAAGAATATTTGGTGAGCAAAAAAGAGGAGGAAACGTAATGATTACAAAACAACACACAGCACTTTATTTCTTAGCACTCACAGCAAAACGGAAAGAGGGAGACTCTTATGTAAAATGCTACGAGGAACTGCATGAAGGTTTAGCTTGGGTATTATTACCTGATGCAATTCGTGCATACATTGGTCCGCGTCAGGCAGGACATTTTGAGAAACTTCCCAACGGAACCGATACTTCTTGGATGAAGTACCCTGCACCGGAGGTGCTCAAATCTCTTACAAAAGAGTCTGCACAGAGCGAAATTAAATTCCATCTGGCCGACGGATATCCGAAATGTGTGATTGGTGAGCAAACCGATGTTGGTCTGTTCGATCAAAAGAACTGGAACCACAAGTTTTACCACGAGCTTCGTATTCACATGTTGCAGGATTATATGCTGGATGGCATTCTGCGAAACAGGATGATTCATCACGAAAACAGATTTGCAGATCAGTTTGCACTTCAGCACAATCCGCAAATCGTGCTGGATGGAAAACAGCTGCGTCAGCAGGTAGCAATGTTTGAAGAGGCAGGTTTTCTCAGACTGGTGAAGACAGTATATGAAAATACTGGGATTTTGCTTGATAGCAAATGGTTTGAAGAGAATGTTCTCACTACTTTGCTGGAAGTCTATCCGGAAGATTTGGCAAGGAATACGTTTAAGTATATGGTTATGTCAGATGAGCAGAATCAGAGAATCCAGAGTCTGCAGTTTGAACTCACAGATGAAGAGCGCAATGCTCTGATCATCACAGATAAACTGGACGACGTTCTGGATGAACTGTACGCAGATGCATACCTGTATACCGCAGATGAACTCTAAGTAAGAAGCTGTAAAGAAACCGAATCGTCAACAAACCCGTCGTATGACGGGTTTGTTGATTTTAAGTGTAAAGCTAACAGATTTAATATTTAAAATATATAAGATTTTATTAGAATAAATTTGTAGCATTATGTAGATATAAAAAATAATGATTTTAGACTAAAAATATATAATTGTTTAATTTTTTTTAAAAATGTGATATAAAGAAGATAAGGAAAGTTTTGAAAGGAGATTTTTATGCAAATAAAAGAAATTTTGAAACTTGGTGTGGAACTTTTAAGAGAAAAAAATATAGAGGAACCAAATTTAAAAGTTAAAATGTTACTTTCTGATGTTTTAAATAAAACAAAAGAATATCTTATAATACATGACGAAGAAGAAGTTAATGAAAATGAAAAAAAAGTTTTTTTAGAAAAAATTGAAAGATTAAGAAATTATGAACCGATACAATATATTTTAAATCGACAAGAATTTATGGGATTTAGTTTTTCAGTTAATGAAAATGTACTAATTCCTCAACCAGATACAGAAAATTTAGTTGAAGAAGTGCTTCACATAGCTGATAAATTAGACAAAGATATAAATGAAGAAATTAGAATTTTAGATTTATGCACAGGAAGTGGTGCAATAGCAATTTCAATAGCAAAATTATTAGGAAAAAAAGTATTAGTTTATGCTTCGGATATAAGTGCTGAAGCACTAAAAGTTGCAGAAGAAAATTCAATGAACAACATGGTTAATATTTATTTTTTTAAATCTAATTTATTTGAAAAAATTTCTAATCTTTATAAATTTGATATAATTGTTTCAAATCCACCATATATTGAAACTAAAAAAATAGAAAATTTACCTGAAGAAGTAAAAAGAGAACCTAAAATTGCTTTAGATGGCGGAGAAGATGGACTAAAGTTTTATAAAGAAATTTCTAAAGAAGCAAAAAAATATTTATTAGAAAATGGTTATTTAGCTTTTGAAATTGGGTATAATCAGAGAGAATATGTAGAAAGTATTTTAAAACAAGATAGATATAAAAACATTTATTCTAGAAAAGACTTATCTGGAAATGATAGGGTTGTTATAGCACAAAAATAAGAATTAGGAGTAAAAAATATGTCTTTTTCATCAGAAATAAAGGAAGAATTAAGTAAAATAAATAATTTAAAAAATAAAGAACTAATAAAATCAGAATTTTTAGGATATATTTTAACTGGAAATACAACTAATAGTGAAAATTTTTTAGAATTTATTACAGAAAATGAATTTAATATTGAGAGATTTTATAAAATTCTTTTTAGTTTAAATATTGAATATGAGCCTAGTATAAGAGGAAAAGTATTTGTTGCAACTATAGAAAAAAACGAAAAAGTAAATGAATTATTGCAATTAAAACTTGATGATGCAGATGAATCTAAAAAGGCAATAGTTAAAGGAAGTTTTTTGGGTGCAGGTTCTATTAATGATCCTAAAAAACAATATCATCTTGAAATAATTTTTCAAGAAAAGAATAATGCAGAATATATTTTAAATTTATGTAAAAGTTTTAATGTACATTTAAAACTTTTAGAAAATAAAAACAAAACATATTTATATATAAAAGATGCAGAAGAAATATCAAAATTTTTAGCTTTAATTGGTGCAAGTAAAGCAGTTTTGAATTTAGAAGAAATAAGGATAACAAAAGAAATAAAAAATAATGTAAATAGATTAGTTAATTGTGAAACAGCAAATCTTAATAAAATAGTTAATGCTTCAGTTAATCAAATTAATGATATAAAATTGATTATGAATTTAAAAAAATTTGATGAATTACCAGATTATTTAAAAGAAATTGCAATGATAAGGCTAGAAAATCCAGAAGTAAGTTTAAAATCTTTAGGAGAAATGTTAGAAAATCCTATAGGTAAATCTGGAGTAAATCATAGATTACAAAAAATTCATGAAATAGCAGAAGAATTAAGACAAAGTAAATGATTTAAAATTAAAAATTGAGGAATAAAAATGGAAAGATTTGGCATTTATATACATATACCTTTTTGTGTGAAAAAATGTAGTTATTGTGATTTTGTTTCTTTTTGTTCAGATGAAAAAATATGGGAGCAATATACCAATGCTGTAGTATGTGAAATAGAAAATAAAAAAATAGAAAATCCTAAAAAGGTTACAACTATATATATTGGAGGAGGGACTCCATCATTAATACCTGAAAACTATATAGTAAAAATAATTAATACAGTAAAAAGTAGATTCAAAATAGAAGAATCAGCAGAAATAACAATTGAAGTAAATCCAGGAACTGTTACAGAAAAAAAATTAGTTGCTTATAAAAATGTAGGAATAAATAGAATTAGTATTGGACTTCAATCAGCAGAAGATAGGATTTTAAAATTAATTGGACGAATTCACAATTATCAAACTTTTTTAAGCACATATAATTTAACAAGAAATATTGGATTTGAGAATATAAATGTTGATTTAATGCTTGCAATTCCAACTCAGACAAAAGAAGAATTATTAAATACTTTAAATAAAGTAATTGAGTTAAAGCCAAATCATATTTCTTTATATTCATTGATTGTAGAAGAAAATACTGAAATAAAAAAAGCATTGGAAGTTGGAAAATTAGAATACGTTGATGAGAAAGTTGAAAGAGAAATGTATTGGAAAACAAAGAGAATATTAGAAAAAAATGGATATTTTCATTATGAAATTTCTAATTTCGCTAAAAGAGGGTTGGAGTCTAAACATAATATGGATTGTTGGAATCAGGAAGAATATATTGGATTTGGAATTGCTGCACATTCTTATATAAATAATAAAAGATTTTCAAATATCTCCAATCTAGAAGAATATATAAAAAATATAAATGAAGAAAATTTTGAGAAAAATATAGAACTTCATGAAAATCAAACTAAACAAGATAAAATGAAAGAGTATATGATAATTGGACTAAGAAAAATAGGCGGTATTAGTATATCAGAATTTGAAAGAAGATTTAGAATTTCACCATTATTTTATTTTAGATTTGAAATAGATAAATTGGTTAAAGAAAATTTATTAGAGGTAGATTTAGATTATATAAAACTTACTAAAAAAGGATTAGATTTTGCCAATATAGTTTTTGAAGAATTTATATAATAAGTTTTTATTATTTTAATTTATAATTATATAATGTATTTTTAGAGTTATATAGAAATTTAAATAAGAAGTGTAATTTTATAAAAAATAATATATAAAACATTTTAAATATATGAATTTTAATATGAATTCATATATTTTTTGTTAAAAAATTAGTAAAGGAGAAAATTATAATATACCTCATAGTATAGATAAAAATTAATAAAAATAAATTAAATTTTCTATTGACAAACAAGTAATAAAGTTATATTATATTAGCAGTCAAACAATAGGTTTGCTAAAAGAGGTGTAAAAAATGTCGGAAGAATTAGACAAGCGAAAGAGAAAAATATTACAAGCTATTATAGAAGAATATATAGACACTGCTGAACCAGTAAGTTCGGGTAACTTAGTAAAAGCTTTAGAAGTAAGTAGTGCAACAATAAGAAATGAAATGGCAGAGCTTGAAAAAATAGGTTATCTTGAAAAGCCACACACTTCAGCAGGTAGAATACCTTCACAAAAGGGGTATAGATATTATGTAGATGAGTTGATAAGAGATGACAAAATAAATAAAAGAGAAATGGATATAATTAAACAAAGATTGGAAACTAAAGTAAATGCTTTAGAAGATTTAACAAAGATAGCTACCACAACTTTATCTGAAATAACTCATTATACAACAATAACAATAACTCCAGATGTGCATAATCATACAATAATAGATATAAAGTTTGTGTTATTAGGTAGTAGAGTTTTAATGGCTGTAATTCTTACTGATTCAGGAATTATAAGAGAATCTATTATAAAATTTGATGAAGATATTGTTCAAGAACAAGTTGATGATTTAACATATATATTTAGAAATAAATTAGTTGGAAAGCCTCTAGAAGTAATGAATTCTCCACTAGAAGAGTTTATTATGAAGGAAATGAAAACAGGAATAAATATAATAAGAAAGGTTATCGAAGAAATAAATAAAATTATATTAGATTCACAATCTGTTTATTTAGATGGTGCAAATAGAGTAGTTGATATGCCAGAATTTAAAAAAGTTGATGTAGCAAAAGAATTTTTAAATGTACTAGATGCTAAAAATTTAGTGGCAGATGTATTAAATACTGGTGTAGCAGACAATATAAATATATATATCGGTGAAGAAACAGAAAAAGAAGAATTAAAGAATTTTAGTATAGTAACATTTAATCATTTATTAGAAGATAAAGATATAGGAACTATAGGAATTATAGGACCAACTAGAATGGACTATTCTAAAGTAATTTCAGTAATGAAATATATAAGTAAAAAACTAAATGAAGATTTCAAAAAAGGAAAATTCTAAGAAAGTGAGGAATTGTTTTGGAAAACGAGGAAAAAGATTTAAAAGAAGAAACAAAAAAGGTTAAACAAGAAGCAAAAAATGAAACAGAGGTAAAAAATGAAGAAGTAAAAGTTGAAACTGAAGTTTCAAAAGAAAGTAAAGAAAATAGTGAATATGAAGAGCTAAATGATAGATATAAAAGACTATTAGCAGAATTTGAAAATTATAAAAAAAGAAGTCAAAAAGAAAAAGAAAATATCTATGGAATGATTACAGGAGATGTTGTTGCAACAATGCTTCCAATAATGGATAATCTAGAAAAAGCTGCAGAAGCAAAAACAGATGATGTACAATATCAAGATGGAATAAAATTAGTTGCAAGACAATTTCAAGATGCTTTGAAAAGATTAGGACTAGAGGAAATTGAAACTTTAGGAAAGAGATTTGATCCAGAATTTCATGAAGCAGTAAGTCATATAGAAGATGAAACAAAAGGAGAACAAGAAATTGTTCAAGAATATAGAAAAGGTTATAAGATTGGTAATAAGGTAGTAAGACATTCTATGGTAATTGTTGCTAATTAAAATAGTTAATAATAATAAATTATTATAAATTAAACTAAAGAGAAAAGGATTATAAGATAATTCAAAATGAAAATAAAAATAGTTTTTAGAGAATAAAGGGAGGAATTTTCAAAATGGGAAAAATTATTGGTATTGACTTAGGAACAACAAATTCTTGCGTTTCTGTAATGGAAGGTGGAGAAGCAGTTGTAATTCCTAACGCAGAAGGAAACAGAACAACACCATCAGTAGTAGCTTTCTCAAAAAATGGAGAAAGATTAGTAGGACAAATTGCTAAACGTCAAGCAGTTACAAATCCAGAAAATACTGTTATTTCTATAAAAAGAAAGATGGGAACAAATGAAAAAGTAAAAATAGAAGGAGATGAATTTTCTCCACAAGAAATATCAGCAATGATATTACAAAAATTAAAAGCAGATGCTGAAAATTATTTAGGAACATCAGTTACACAAGCTGTTATAACTGTTCCTGCATATTTTAGTGATAGTCAAAGACAAGCAACAAAAGATGCTGGTAAAATAGCAGGATTAGAAGTTTTAAGAATTATAAATGAGCCAACTGCAGCAGCTTTAGCTTATGGTATGGATAAAGAAGACCAAGATCAAAAAATTATGATATATGACCTAGGTGGAGGAACTTTTGATGTTTCTATACTTGATATAGGAGATGGAGTTTTTGAAGTTTTATCAACAAATGGTAATACACATTTAGGTGGAGATGATTTTGATGAAGCAATTATTAATTATTTAGTAAGTGAATTCAAAAAATCAGAAGGAATTGATTTAAAAACAGATAAGATGGCAATGCAAAGATTGAAAGAAGCTGCAGAAAAAGCTAAAATAGAACTTTCAGGAATGCAACAAACACAAATCAATTTACCTTTCATAACAGCAGATAGTACAGGACCAAAACACTTAGATATAAATTTAACAAGAGCAAAATTTGAAGAATTAATTGGAAAATTAGTTGAAGAAACAAGAGTACCAGTTGAACAAGCAATGAAAGATGCTGGAATAACAGCAGATCAAATTCATAAAGTTTTATTAGTTGGTGGTTCAACAAGAGTTCCATTAGTTCAAGAAATGGTTAAAAAGATAACAGGAAAAGAACCAGATAAAGGAATAAACCCAGATGAATGTGTTGCTATCGGAGCAGCTATTCAAGGTGGTGTTTTATCAGGAGATGTTAAAGATTTAGTTTTATTAGATGTAACACCATTATCATTAGGTATTGAAACTTATGGTGGAGTATTTACAAAATTAATTGAAAGAAATACAACAATACCAACTAAAAAATCTCAAGTATTCTCAACAGCAGGAGATGGTCAAACATCTGTTGAAGTTCACGTTTTACAAGGTGAAAGAGAGATGGCAGCATACAATAAAACTTTAGGAAGATTCCAATTAACAGGAATACCACCAGCACCAAGAGGAGTTCCTCAAATTGAAGTAACTTTTGATATAGATGCTAATGGTATAGTTCATGTTTCTGCAAAAGATCAAGCTACTGGAAATGAACAAAAAGTTTCAATTACAGCAAGCACAAATCTTTCAGAAGATGATATTAATCAAGCTATTAAAGATGCTGAAGCACATGCTGCTGAGGATAAAAAGAGAAAAGAAGAAATTGAAGTTAGAAATAATGCTGAAAGTTTAGTATATAATAGTCAAAAAACTTTAGACGAATTAGGAGATAAAGTTAGTGGTGAAGAAAAAGCTAAAGTTGAAGCTGAAGTTGATAATGTTAAAAAAGCTTTAGAAGGAACAAATGTAGACGAAATAAAAGATGCTACAGAAAAATTAACTAAAGTATTTTATGAATTGTCTGAAAAATTATATTCAGCACAAGCAGCTCAAGCTCAAGCTACTAATGGAGAAACAGCTAATAGTGGTGAAGCAAAAGAAGGAACTGTTTATGATGCTGATTATAAAGTTGAAGATGATGGAAATGATGATAATAAATAATTTAATATAAAATATTGAATTTTATAGAAGTGAATAAATATAATGGTTATAAGAGAGGTCAGAAAATTTTTCTCTGGCCTCTATATAGCTATTATATTAAGAGGTAAGTTATATGGAAAAAGATTTAAAAATATCTGAATTAAAAGAAATGCAACTTAAACTTTACGAATTAAATAAAGAAAAGTGGAATGATATGGATCCTAGTCATGCAAAAGATCATATATTATATATGGTAGAAGAAATTGGTGAGTGTATTTCAATAATAAAAAAGAAAAAAATCGATAATGTAATGAATGATGAACATATAAGAAATAGGTTTATAGAAGAATTAAGTGATGTGCTAATGTATTATATCGAAGTATTAAACAGATTAAATATATCAGCAGAGGAATTTACAAAAATTTACTTGGAAAAATATAATACCAATATGAACAGAAATTATGAAGAAGAAAATAAGAAAAAATATGTATAGAAACTCGGAGGGAAATGAAAGAAAATGGCAGAAAAACGTGATTATTATGAGGTATTAGGAGTTGGAAGAAATGCAACTGATGAAGAGTTAAAAAAAGCTTATAGAAAACTTGCAAAAAAATATCATCCTGATGCAAATCCTGATAATAAAGCAGAAGCAGAAAAAAAATTTAAAGAAGTTAATGAAGCTTATGAAACTCTTTCAGATAAACAAAAAAGACAAATGTATGATCAATTTGGATTTAATGGACCACAAGGGTTTGGTGGAGGCCAAGGTGGATATTATTCTTATGGGTCTGGATTTGATGGTTTTGGAGGATTTTCAGACTTTGGCGATTTTGGCGATTTAGGAGATATTTTTTCATCATTTTTTGGTGGAGGATCTTCAAGAAGTAGAAGTTCTAATGGTGTAAGAAAAGGTGCAGATTTGAAAGTTAATTTGGATATTACTTTTGAAGAAGCATATTCTGGAGTAGAAAAAGAAATTGGAATAAATAGAAATGAAAAATGTTCTTCATGTAATGGAACTGGAGCAAGAAGAGGAACAACTGTAGATAAATGTTCTGTATGTAATGGAACAGGAAAAATTAGACAAGTAGTTACAACACCTTTCGGACAAATGTCTACACAAAAAGTTTGTAGTCAATGTGGTGGAACTGGTAAAATAATAAAAGAACCTTGTCCAGATTGTAGAGGAAAAGGTATTGTTAAAAAATCTGTAAAATTAAAAGTAAAAATTCCTGAAGGAATTGATGAAGGTCAAACAATAGTATTAAAAGGCGAGGGTGAAGTAGGTGCTAATGGTGGACCAAATGGAGATTTGTATATAGTAATTCATATAAAAAGACATAGCATATTTACTAGAAAAGCTGAACATGTACTTTGTGATGTTCCAATTACTTTTACAGCAGCAGCTTTAGGAGCAGAACTTGAAATTCCTATGGTAGATGGAACTAAAGAAAAGTTTAGAATTCCTGAAGGAACACAAACAGGGACTAAGTTTACTATAAAAAATAAAGGATTTAAAAGTGTTAACGGAAATTGGAGAGGAGATTTTGTATTTACTGTTATAGTTCAAACTCCAAAAAGATTAACTAGAGAACAAAGAGATTTATTAGCAGAACTTGCAAAAACTATGAATGAACAACCGCCAATAAGAAAAAGAGGAATTTTTGGATAGAATTTTTAAGCTAACTAAATTATTGAAGTATATTTTATAGGACTTCATAATTAGTTAGCTTTTTATTACATTTTTGTCTTGTATTAATATTTTTTAAATGATAGAATAATACAAACATATATTTGATAATAGAGGTTTTTATGGATAGAGAAAAAGAGTATGCTTTAGTGTTAGCTGGAGGAGGAACTAAAGGAGCGTATCAGGTAGGAGTATGGCAAGGGTTAAAAAAATTAAATATAAAAGTAAAAGCAATTGCAGGAGCTTCTATTGGAGCTTTAAATGGTGCACTAATCTTACAAGATGATTTTGAAAAAATGCTAGAGTTATATGGAAGTGTTGCAATAAAAGATGTAATAAATATTACAGGTGAATTATCAAATGGTGATAATTTATTTGATATAAAAAATATAAGAAAGCTTTTAGCTAAATTTATAAGTAATAAGGGGTTTGAAAATGAACCTTTAAAAGAATTAATAAATAAGTATATAGACATTAATAAAATTTATGAGTCTAAAATAGATTTTGGCTTAATAACATATTCGGCGCAAAACAAAGTTCCATTACAATTATTTAAAAATGAAATACCTAAAAGTGAAATGGTGGACTTTTTACTTGCCAGTTCTTGTTTTCCCATTTATAAAGCACAAAAAGTAGGACAAATGGAATTAGTAGATGGAGGAATGTATGATAATATTCCTATAAATATGCTTATTGAAAGAGGATATAAGGATATAATCGTAGCTGATATTAAAGGACCTGGTGTAAGTAGAAAAATAGTTGATAAACATGTATATTTGAAAATAATATCACCAAAAGGAAATTTAGGTGGCACTTTTGAATTTAATAAACAGAAAATAAAAAATAATATAATACTTGGATATTTAGATACAATGAAAGCTTTCAATGAAATGCAAGGACATATATATTATTTTAAAGCAGAAGAATTTAACAAAATGCTTGAAGTTTTTAATCTTCAAACAATTTATGGACTAGAATCAGCTGCTAAAATATATGGTCTTAATTTATATCATGCATATAATATGCATGAATTTTTAGAATTATTATATACAAAACATAAAAAAACACAAGAAAAATATGAAATTATAAAAGATGATTTAATAAAAAAGCAAGTAAAGAATTGGAAGAAAAATTTAGAAAGCATTTTTGAGAATGAATATTCAATTAGCTTTGCAACAGACTTATATTTAGAAAGACCGTTTTCAAAGAAAATTAGATATGCTAAAAAGTTTTTAAAGAGCTATATAGAATCAGTAGAAGCTTTAATAGAGTTAGAAGATTATTTTAAATAAATTGGAGAAAAAATTGGAAATAATAGGACAAATAGAAGAATTTATATATCAAAATGAATCAAATAATTATTCAATAGCAGTATTTTCTTTAGAGGAAAGTAATGATGTGATAACTGTTGTAGGATATTTGCCATTTATTACAGTTGGCGATACTTTGAAATTAAAAGGAAAGTTTGTAATTCATCAAGAATATGGTGAACAATTTAAAATAGATACTTTTGAAAAAATGATGCCTAAAAGTGCAGCTGCTCTAGAAAAATATTTGGCTAGTGGAACTATAAAAGGAATTGGACCAGCAACAGCTAGAAAAATTGTTGATAAATTTGGAGAAGATACTTTAAATATATTTAAATTTGAACCTATGAGACTTTCTGAAATTAAAGGAATTTCAAAAGATAAAGCTTATGAAATAGGCGAAGAATTTAATGAAAAATGGGAAGTATGGCAAATAGTAAGTTTTTTGGAGAATTTTGGAATTGGTGCTAATAACAGTAAAAAGGTTTATGATGCTTTAGGAATTAATGCTGTAGAAAAAATTCAAGAAAATCCATATATTTTAGTAGATATTGTATATGGGGTTAATTTTAATAATATAGATAAAATTGCTATGCAAATAGGGATACCACTAGATAGTGATTATAGAATTAAAAGTGGTATAAAATATGCACTTTTAATTGCAAGTTATAATGGAAATACATGTGTTCAAAAAGAAAATTTAATAACTTATGTAAAAAATATTTTGGAAGTAGACGAAGATAGAATAGAAGATAATCTAATAAATTTAGAAGTAACTTCAGAAATACATACAGTTAATCAGGATGAAATTACTTGGGTATTTTTGGAACCTTTATATAAAGCAGAGCAAAATATAGCTCAAAAATTAGTCGCTTTAAGAGATTTTAATAATGTAAAATATATTAAAAATTTTGAAAATGAAATCAGAAAATATGAAGATAAACTAGCTATTGAACTTTCAGAAAAGCAATTTGATGCTATAAAACAAGTTAATGAAAATAATGTATGTATAATTACTGGTGGACCTGGAACTGGAAAAACAACTATTATTAAATTTATGATTGAAATTTATAAGGCCCATAAGAAAAAAGTAGTTTTATGTGCACCAACAGGAAGAGCTGCTAAAAGAATGAGTGAAACTACTGGAGAAGATGCCAAAACTATTCATAGACTACTTGAAATAGGAAAATTTGAAGAAGATAAACTAGGAAGTATTGATACAGATGTTACTCCAGTAGATGCAGATATTTTAGTAGTAGATGAGATGTCCATGGTAGATGTATTTTTAATGAATTATTTATCAAAAGCAATATTTTTAGGTACAAAAGTAATTTTTGTAGGTGATCCAAATCAACTTCCATCAGTCGGTCCAGGAAGTATTTTGAAAGATTTAATTGATTCAGAAAAATTTAAAAATGTTAAACTAAATAAAATTTTTAGACAAGCTGCTAAAAGTAAAATTATTGTTAATGCGCATAATGTAAATAATGGAATAAATTTTATAGGCAATAAAAATTATGAAGAAAATTCAGAAAATGATTTTTTTTATATAAATGAATCAAATCAAGATAAAATCTTGTATCAAATACTTTCTTTATGTAAAGAAAGATTAAAAAATTATGGGGATTATGAATTTTTTAAAAGTATCCAAGTTCTAACTCCAACTAAAAAAGGAAAGTTGGGTACAAGAGAACTAAATAAGTGTTTACAAGCGGAACTAAATCCTAAAGTAGAAGGTATTGAAGAAAAGACTTATGGGGATGTGATTTTTAGAGAAGGCGATAGAGTAATGCAGATAAAAAATAATTATGATATTTATTGGGAAAAAGGTAGTAGGGATAACTTAAAAACTTATGAAGCAGGTACTCGGAGTATTTAATGGAGAAATTGGTAGAATATCAAAGATAAATCTTGAAGAAAGACAAGTGCAAGTTGAATTTGATGATGGAAAAATCACTTGGTATGCTTTTTCAGAACTTGACCAACTAGATCATGCATATAGTATAACAATTCATAAAGCACAAGGTAGTGAATTTGATGTTGTAATTTTAGCTATTCCACAATCTTCAAATATGTTACTTACAAGAAATTTATTATATACTGGATTAACTAGGGCAAAAAAACTTTTGATAGTTATAGGCAATAAAAATTTAATTGAATTTATGATAAATAATTGTGATATGAAGAAAAGAAATACTGGATTAAAGATTAAATTTGATAAATAATTAATATTAATAATATAATATATTACATAAATAAAATAATTGTTATTAAACTTATTACTTTAGTAAAAGTTTGATAACAATTATTTTATTATATGATGAAAAACTTTTTTGAAATTATCTTTATATGAAGGATTTATTTAAAATATAAATAAATTTTATTTTTGTATATATGAAATTTTCTTTTCTGAGAACTTATATATGGCGTATAATTCATCTATTAGTTTTTCTGAACCACTAGCAATAAATGCGATACTAGCATTAGGGTTTGATAACGTATTGATATTTAGAGGTTTTCCATCTTTTCCAACAATTTCTCCTCCAAGTTCTCTTAAAATACAAGTAGCAGCAGCTATATCCCAAGCTCTAACTTCAGTGTGCCATGTTGCAGCATTAAAATCGTTAGGTCTATTTTCTTTACCAAGAGCTGTTTTTAATATGTCTAAAGATATAGGACCAATTGTTTTTAGACTAGCTCCATTATGATATAATTGTGAACTCATTTCTTTTGTTATTTCATATGCATAATTTCCATAAGGCATATCAAAACTTATAGGTGATTTTTTTATTGTATTATAAGAATATACTGGTTTATTTACAGGAATTTTGTTTGTAATATCTTCATCAAAACATTCAGTTACACCAATTCCGGAAATACCAGTATATATTTTATGAGATAAAACGTCATATATTATACCAGAAGCTAATTCACTATCTTTAATAATTCCAATAGATACTGTATGTGGCCAATTATTCGTGAAGTTTGTTGTTCCATCTAATGGATCCACAATAAATTTTAGTTTGTTATTAATAGGAAATAACTGATTTTCGGACTCTTCTGCTATAATAGAGGAATCTGGAAACAGGGTTAATAAACTATTTTTTATGAATTCATTTAGTTTGATGTCAATAGAAGTAACGAAATTTGCAACTCCATTTTTTTCAGAAATTTCTAAATATTTCTTTTCTGAATTTAAAATTTTTTTTATTTTTGGAAAAAGTGATAATGTTTTAGAGGTTATATTACATATTTTGTCCATATTTAAAACCTTTCCTTAA
>DSLMC04102__coassemble_781_pt1 | contig 34438 bp, 32 predicted proteins | sample DSLMC04102__metabat2_low_PE_001 | metagenome-assembled genome bin DSLMC04102
TTTTTCTTTTGCCAGTAGTCCAAAAGCAATATAATAAATTGCATATTTTAAGTGAACTTTTTTAGAAACTTTTAATCTAAGTCTATTATATAAAAACCAAGATTTTGGATTTTCTGCAAAAATTTTCATTATGTTTTTTGTTAATCCATCATTTCTGTATTCTCTAATACACAATGATTCTTTTAACCAAAAAAAGTTTTCAGTCATTTGATATAAAATGTATGCTTCTGTAAAAAATTTCTCATCATTAAATTCAGGATATTTGAATTTTTGAGCATATTGAGAATCTACCAAAAAAATAGCTTCACTATCAAAATACTCATTTACTAGAGCTTGATTTAAAGAACAGTACTTTAGTTCTTTATCAATATATTTTTTACAATAAGCTTTATTTAAATCTTTAGAATCACATAAAGCTACAATCCCTTTTATTCTTTTATTTTTATTTTTTTCCCATTCGTTTAATAGTCTTTCAACTGCATTTTCAACTAAATAATCATCCGAATCTAAACAAAGTAATATTAATTCTGTTCTTACATTCTCTAAGGCCATATTATATGCAGTATGCTTACCTCCATTTTTCTTTTTTATATAATCAATTTCTATTATTTTTTCATTCTTCCAATTATTTACTAGTTTTTCAGTAGCATCTGTAGAACCATCATCTATTATAAGCCATATAAAATTTTTATTTGTCTGTCTTTTTAAACTTTCATAAGCTTGTCCTAAAATATATGCTCTATTATATGTGGGAGTAAAAATCGTTATTTTTTTCATCTTATATATTATCCTTTAAATATTCTTTTTCTAATAATTCAACTGTATTCTCTATTAAATACTTATTTTCTGCAATTTCATTCTTTACATCAGTTCTAGTATAATTAAATTTTTGAATTATATTTTTTGCCCATAATTTATAATTATTATTATTTAAATCAATAAAAGTAAGTTGCCTACTTACTTTTGCTTCTAATGGAATAACCTCTTTAGAAGCATAACATTGTAATCCATTTGCTTGAGCTTCTACTAAAACTAATCCTAGTCCTTCAAATTTAGATGGGAATACAAATAAATCCATAGCATTCATATAGTCTTGTACATTATTTTTAAATCCTAATACTAACACATTATTTTCTAAGTTCAATAATCTAATTTTCTTAATAATTTTATTTTCCTTTGGTCCATTTCCTATTAATAATAATTTATAATTCGAATTATATTTATATAATTCTTGGAAGATTTTAATTAAAAAAACATGATTTTTTTGATTAACAAATCTTCCAATATGACCGACAAGTATTTCATTGTCTTTTATTCCCAATTCTTTTCTAATTTTATTTCGCATGTTTAAATTGAACTTGAATTTATCATAGTCTATAGCATTAGGTATAACTTTTACTTTTCCATCTTTTACTAATTTATTACCAAATAGCCAGCTTCCTGCAATTTTAGAACAAGCATAATAATCCGTTGCATATTTTATTAATTTAATTTTAAATAAGTTTCCAATTATCTTTTTAAATATATTTCTTGTTTGGAAATCTATATTATGAGAATGTGCTATTCTCCTTTTTATTCCATATTTTTTTGCTTTTTTTAATATAATATAATTTTTACTAGAAGAATGCATATGTACAACTTGATAATCATTATGTTCTTTAAAAAAATTATCTACAGCCTTTACATATTTTATAAAATCAATACCTGTTTTAACCCATATACCCTTTAATTTATAAATTGTACATCCTAAATTCATCAATTCCTCTTCTAGTTTATATGTATTTCCATCATCTAATAATAAAAAATCAATTTTAAATTTTTTCTTATTTATTTTTCGAACAATATCAACTACTAAAGTTTGTATTCCTGCTTTCATCATTCGATCAACAAAATATAATATCTTTACTTGTTTGTCTTCCACATTTATCTCCTTGAAATAACTTATCTATTCTACATAATATCTAAATCTTCCCACTGTTCCTTTATTATTAACTATTTTAGCTGGTACTCCTGCAACAGTTACATTATTTTCAATATCTCGATTTACAACACTGTTAGCTCCTATTGCAACATTATCACCTATTTTTATTTTTCCGAACATTTTTACTCCTGGTCCTATAAAGCAATTATCTCCAATTATCGGTGATTCTTTCTCTTTTTCCATATTAGTGCCAATATTTACATCTATATTTATACGACAATTTTTTCCTATTTTAGTATTTCCATTAATACAAATAGTTCCTCTATGTTGTATTAATAATCCTGGTCCAAAAGTGTTTATAGGAATAGAGAAACCATATCGTATTGATAATTTTTTATACCTATACTTTAAATATAATGTTATTATTTTATTAATTATTCCTTTTTTACAATTATTATAATATTCTGTTTTTCTCATTAATCTTTGAAAATTATATATAGGTATTTCTTGTCTTATTCCAAAATATCTTTTTTTCTTAAAGCCTCTTGCTTTTCTATCACACTCTAAATAATAATAATAATCTTCTTTTGATTGTATCATAAATTCCTCCAATTAACTATGAATCTTTAATTCTAGCAGATGATTCTATTAAAACACTACCTTTTTTATAACAACTTTTATTAACAAAAGAATTAGCTCCTATTTTACAACCATCCGCTATATAAATATAACCGACTATAATACTTCCAACTCCTACATCAACATTATTACCAATTATAGGAACCTCATTATCCTTTTCATTATTTCCCACAACATTAAAGCCATGAAAAGTACAATTGTTACCTATAACAGCATTTTCATTTATGATAACATTTCTATGTGGCATTTTTATATTTTCTCCGAAATTATATGGTAATTCTATATTAAATTTCTGTATAATTTTATTTTTCTTTATTCCATAAAATAGCATCATTATATAGTTCTTATTTTCTTAAAATAATGATATTTTCTAAACACTCTTATACTTTTATAAATTATATAGTTATTATGTCTAGTTATAATATAAAATAATTTATTTTTAAAACTTCTAGGTATGAAGTTTTTTTATCTATCTTTAATTTCATATTTAATTCTTTATTATTCATTATATTTCTATATAAAATTTTATTTTAAATTTATATATTTCCTACTTTCTTAAAATTTTTTTTACTATTCTTTTTACATTTTTATACATTCCACTTTTTATTAAAAAAAGTCTACAAGTTCTCTCTATTTTTATTTTTGTGGTATCTCTAAAATATTTTTTAAAAAAAACATCTTCATTCATTAAATTTAAATCTCTAAAAAAATCTGTTCTTTTATTTGGTAATTTAACGCTATGCAACATTTCTTTAACATCTTTCGTTAATTCTTCGACATCCACTTTAGTATAATAAAAATTCTCTTTAATCTTATCAAAAATTTTCTTTCCTTTTTCAGTATTTATTAGCATTCTTGAAGTTCCAATATCATCATCTAAAGCCTTATCAAATTTTTCTGCTATAAAACAATCCCATATTGTAAAATCGCTTTCATGTTCTAGTTTTTTAAATGCACACTTATAGCAAGAAGGTCTATCTGATAAATCCCCAAAAAAGGCTCTTAAAAATGGATCCGTCTCCACTCCTCTATAATATTCTTTATTTTTGCTTTTTAATGTCATAGTTGAATATTTAAATCCATATTTACTTTTATCCCTAAATGATACTTTCTCAACTTCTTCACAGTCTAATTTATTTTTCTTTATATATTCAAAATATTTTTTCCAAACCAAAGGAGATGGTACAGCATGGCACATTACATCTACAGTAACTAAATTTTCATATTCTTTATTCAAAAACTTTTTCAATCCTTCAACTTGACAAGGAGTACCACTAAAACAAACATATCTTCCTATTTCTAAAAATTGTTTAATTTCTTTATAAGAATTGCCTAAAAAACTTTGAACGTATTTTGAGCCTCTTAATTTAGTTAAATCTTCTTTATTTTCAATATATCCATGCATTACATTAAAATTTTCATCAAACATTGCTCCATACACTACACCATTTTTCTGTAATACATATTCTGCAACAGGTGAAAATGCTCCACCAGATGTACTATCTTTTCTAATACTATCCTGTTTATGATTTAATACATAGCCTTCTTGTTCTTTTTTCTTTTTCTTAGCATTTAATACCGGGCAAGTTTTATCACATAAACCACAATTAATACATTTTCTCTCATCAATTTTTGGATACAAAAATCCTTCTTCATCTTCAATCATTTCAATTGCTTTAGTTGGACATATACTCTTGCAAGCTGTACAACCACAACACATCGCTTTGTCTTCTATTTTAATCATACTAACCTCTATTTAATGCTTTTTCTAAAAATTCTTTAGAATCACTTCTAAATTCTTCTAATTTCTTATTAACATTTGAAAAGTCTATATTCATTTCAATAGTTTTATCTATATTTTCATTGCCTTCTAGTAATCTTTCTTTTAAATTAACAGTCTCTAATAAAGAATCTAAACGCGAATTAGTCGATACTTTTGATTTTTTATTATATCTTCTAAAAACGAAAAATTTCACATTATTAATTAAAGAAAATACAGTTCCATGAAATGAATCTGTGCAAACATATTCCGAATTTCTAATTAAGTTCAAAAATTCTGCAGGTCCAATATCATACGGTGTTTCATCCGCAAACACATCGCTATATTTTACATATTCATCACAGTGATTAATTGAAATAATTTTGTAACCTGTTTTTTCTTTTAATCTCTCGGCAAATTTTCTATATTCAATACTGTTTCCTAAAAAATAACAAAGTATATATTTTTCTTTTATTATAGCTTCTTTTTCTTGAATATCCATCCATTCTTCTTTATTAAATAATAAAGTTGGATCACAAACTACCTTTGCATCTCTATCTGTTAAATCTTTAATAATTTTTTTCCCTGATTCTTCTCTTGTAGATAAATAATTAATTCTATTCAAGAATTTTTTATATAACTCTTCATATTTTTCTGGAATTGAAGATATTCCAAAACTTGTAGAAAATGAAATTTTATTAATTTCATCAGGAACCCAATTTAAAGTATAATAATCTGATACAACATTTACTGGTAACCAAAGCTGATCACTTCCTACTAAAACATTATCAAAATTTTTACAATATTCTTTTAATTCTGCATAAGTATTAAGTTCTTTTGTTAATCTAAATTGATTTCTAAATTCTTTAAATTTCTTTTCTCTTATAGAAATGTTTTTTCCTAATTCTTTATTAATTTTCTTATCAAATTTTAATTTTATCATTCCTAATTTGGATTTTACAAATGTAAAATTAAATATTTGACTCGTGTAATATTTTCTTTTTCCTTTTTTAAAATCAATATTCTTATCTATATTTATAGTCTCATTTTCAATTTTTAAACTATCTAGAAATTTTTGTGTAGCATACGCTTGTAATAAACTTCCATAATTACTTTTAAAATAACATGTAACCAACCCTACTTTTTTCATTAATTTCCTCTCTTCATTTCTTATTGTATTCTAATATATATTCTTTAACCATTCTATCTGTATTAAAAACAGTTAAAATGTCTTTTTCTGCATTTTTTGAAATTTCATTATAATTTTCTAGACTTATTTTTTCTATAATCTCTTTATAATCATTAGTTTTTATAATAAAACCATTTTTTCCATTTTTTATTACATCTCTATTTCCTATGCAATTTGTTACGATACAAACTTTTTTTAAGTACATTGCTTCTAATAGTGATATTGGTAAACCTTCCCATAAAGATGTAAGAATAAAAATATCATTATCATTTACAATTTTTAAAACTTCTTCTCTAGTTTTCCAACCAGTTACTTTGATATTAGGAGAAGTTAATTTATCTTTTAATTCTCCATCTCCTATCCAAGTAAACTTTAAATTTGGAAAATTTTCTGCAATCTTATTAAATAATTCTGGATTTTTTTGATATCCTATTCTTCCGCTTGTACAAATTTTTAAATTATTAAAATCAATATTATGTTTCTCAAAAGCTTTTACTTCTTTATTTAATTTATTTATATTTATACCATTATTAACGCATATTGCATTTTTACTTAGTTTCAATGCCTCTTGATATTCTCCATAAGAACATCCTACTATTGTACAATTTCTTAAAGCTCCTACTTTTTCTAAGCACCAATATATTAACCTTTTAACTTTAGAACTGTCTCTCATTAAAAAAGAAAATCCATGTGGATTATACAACATCGTTTTCTTTTTACAATTTGTAGCAAATCTTCCTATAAAGCCAGCTTTGGATGAATGTAAATGTATAACATCTGGATTTTCTTCTTTTATTATTTTTTTTACTTCAAAAAACGCTTTCAAATCTTTAATTGGATTTATACTTCTTGTAAAATTCTTTACTTCAATAAATTTTACTTTATCACTAAAGTATTCTCTAAAACTTTCTAAAGTTTCAGCTCTTACTCCATACGCTATTGTTATATCGAATTCATCATCCGTATTATTTACAAGATCAACTAAAAAAGAAAAAATTCCGCTTCCAAAAGACTCAACTATATGTAAAACTTTTTTTCTTTTCATTAATTTCTACACAGCTCCTTCTTTTTTTACAACAGATATTACTGTTTTTGCTAAAATTTCTATATCTAATGGAATAGACATGTGTTTAGCATAAAATGTTTCAAGTTCAACTCTTTCTTCATAAGAAGTATCACTTCTTCCATTTGCTGCCCAATACCCTGTTATTCCTGGTTTTACACTTAAAACAGTATCTTTATGTACCCCAAAAAGTTCTATTTCTCCATCAATAACAGCTCTTGGTCCAACTAAACTCATATCCCCTTTTAAAACATTTATAAATTGAGGAAATTCATCTAAACTTGTTTTTCTTAAAATTTTACCAATTTTTGTTATTCTTGGATCATTTCTTAATTTTCTTGTTTCTTCAAACTCTTTTCTCAAATTCTCATCTTGTTCAAGCATAGTTTTTAATCTTTCTTCAGCATCAACAACCATGCTTCTAAATTTATACATTTTAAAATGTTTGCCATCTTTTCCAATCCTTTCTTGCGAATAGAAAAGTGGTCCCTCTTCTTTATTTAATTTATTCACTATCCAAACTGCAACTGTTAATGGAATAAGAATTGCTATTCCAACTATTGCCCCTATTATATCTATTATTCTTTTTATAAATAATGTAAATCCTCTTGATATGTAACCTAATGTGTCTAATGTTAGTTCCCCAACATTGTAAGTTTGCTTTCTTCTTAATGTTACAAGCATTGTTATTAATGCTATTTTTAAATCAACAAAAAATGTTTTTCTATAATGATATCTTAAATCCATATCTAATCTTTCAGAAAAAGCAACTCTTTCTCTTCCAGATATTTGAAACACTCCAGTAAGTCCTGGTTTATGTTGTACTATGTAATTATAATATTTTCCCATTCTTTCTTTTTCTTCAGGTAAATATGGTCTTGGTCCAACAATACTCATTTCACCTTTTAGAATATTTATAAATTGAGGAAATTCATCTAAGCTTTTTTCTCTTAAAATTTTACCAAATTTTGTAACTCTTGGGTCATTTCTTAACTTTCTGTATTTTTCATATTCTGCTCTAATTTCATCATCTTTTAGCATATTTTCAAGTATTTCATCTGCATTATTAACCATTGTTCTAAATTTATACATTTTGAAAATCTTACCATTTTTTCCAATTCTTTCTTGTGTATAAAGCAATTTTCCATAGTCTTTATTTTTTACATTTTGAAAAAACACTACTATTGCTAATGGAACAAATATTATAAGACCTATTAATGATATAAATATTTCTACAATTCTTTTTATAAAAGCTTTTATTCCTGAAATTGTAATTCTATATATTTTATGAAATGCATTTTCATTTAATCTAGCAACATCAAATGGTATTGCAATTTCTTGTTCTTCCATGCCCTAAATTCCCCCAAAAAACTTTTTAATATCTTTTGTTTTATTTGCATAGTTGCAATCACAAATAATTATAGCATATCAATTTTACGGATTCAACCTTTTAAAAGTATTTTTTTGTTTCATTTTGTTTTCTTTTGTAACTTTTTGGAAACATATTTTTACCAGTTATTATACTAATTTTTTCTTCTATTTCTCCTTTTACTTCATATACTCTATAAAAACTATATGTATTTTAGGTGATGATTTTGAAAAGATTTAAATTTTTTATTTTTAATACTTCTATTTTAATTATTACCTCTTTAATTTTTAGAGGAATAGATATTTACTTTACTGCTTATGTTTCTCAAAAAATTGGTGCTGAATATGTTGGTATTTATCAACTTGTTATGAGTGTTTATCTTTTTGGAATTACTCTTGCAACTTCTGGTATTAATTTAGCTGTAACAAGAGTTGTTGCTGAAGAACTAGCATTAGATAATCTTGGTGGTATAAAAAAAGTTATGAAACGCTGTCTCTATATTACCTTAATCACCAGTATTTTTACTAGCACTATTTTTTGGATTAATTCTGATTTCATAATTACTAAATTTTTACATAATAAAGTGGATAAATCTGTTATTCATCTTGTATGTCTTGCTCTTCCGCTAATTTCTATGTCTTCTGCAATATCTGGTTATTTTTCAGGAGTACGCAGAGTTTATAAAAATGCAATTGGTCAATTTATTGAACATATAGCAAAAGTAATTGTTTGTGCATATTTAATTAGCTTATTTTTACCTAAAGGAATAAACTATTCTTGTTTTGCTTTAATCCTAGGAGATTTAATTTCTGAAATTATATCTTTTATTTACATTTATATTATTTTCTTGTTAGATAAGAGAAGATATAATAATTCAGTCGAACTCTTATACAAAAATAATTCTAGAAGTTACACAAACAAAATTCTTAGAATTTCTCTTCCAATAGCAATTACTTCTTACATACGTTCTGGATTAAGTACTTTAAAACAATTAATTATTCCTTCTAGTTTAGAAAAAAGTGGTATTACATGTACATCTTCTCTTGCAAGTTATGGTATTATAAATGGTATGGCACTTCCTATAATCATGTTTCCTGATATTTTAGTAAAGTCTTTTGCAAGCTTGCTTATTCCTGAATTTGCAAGATACCATGCAAAAAAAGACTATAAAAGAACAAAACAAATGACCACATTATTACTCTTAGGAATTTTTGGTGCTTCAATTTCTTTAAGTATATTTTTATTTATTTTTTCAGAAAAACTAGGAGAAATTATTTATAAAGACTCAAGTAGTGGTCTTTATATTAAAATTTTCGCTCCTCTTGCCACATTTATATATGTAGATACTGTTATAGATAGTGTACTAAGAGGTCTAGATACTCAAGTTGGTGTTATGGTTACAAATATATTTGATTTACTACTTAGTGTCAGCTTTATTTACTTTTGTGTTCCTAAACTTGGCTTAGTAGGTTATATTATTTCAATTTACATGAGTGAAATTTTAAACTTTACTATGAGTTTACATCAACTAATAAAAATTGTATATTTTAAAAAAGCAAAGACTTAATTTTACATAGTCTTTGCTTTTTACTTTTGAAATATTTTTAAGCAACTTTTTCTGTGTAGTTAATTACTATCCTATTAAGTTTAATGTATCATCCAAAGCTTCCATACCTTCCAAATTGTAATATGAATCTGGAACATCTCCAACAATAACAGCTTCAGTTAAAATTACATCTGTTTTAATTTCTTTTCCAAATGTTGAAAATGGAGTTAATATTCTCACAGTTGAATCAATTTGCAAATAAATTTTATGTTGCGTTTGATTTATGCCAACAGACTTAAATTCTGTTATCACATTATAATTCATTCTTCCAGCACTTTCCAGTTCAAGTTCAAATTTTGGTTCAAAGTTTTTGAGTGCACTTATTCCACTAACTGATCCCATATTTATAAAAACTTTAATTCTTGGAATTTTATCAAATTCTTCTTGTATATTCTTAATAATTTCACTTACAATTTCATTAATTGTTATAACATCTGCTTTAATAAGTGAAATTTTTCCTGCAGTATCTTTTTCTATTTTTATTAAATTATCATAAGAATAATTTTTCATTACTTTATTTACTTCATCATTAATTATTTTAACACCTTTAGAAGATGCTGCAGTTTCACAAGTTGCCTTAAATACTGGATATGCAGAATGCCAAAATAAAGAAAGTATTATAATAATTGTAATTAATGCAATTATTAATAATATTTTAAAACTTTTTATCTCTCTTAAATTTGGAAGCTTTATTCTTTTTCTAGAATATAATTTATCTTTCATTTCACCTCCTATAGAAAAAACTAGGTATTTAATTGAGAAACTTCTTATTATATAGAAAAGGAAAAGAGAACTTTCCCTTTTCCTTTTCTTATCTCATTATATACAATCTATCTCCAATATTAATCCTGTCTGGATTCTCTATATTATTTAATTTTATAATATCACACATTGAAACTTTAAATTTTTTTGCAATATTCCAAAGTGTATCACCTTGTTTCACAAAATACATATACATTTTATAGTCATTTTCCTCATCTAGTTCTTTTGATATTACATTTTCAATAATACTAATTTTTTTCAAATTTGTATTTGACTGTTTAACTAAAATTTCTACTTCACAATCCACATTTTCGTTGCTAACTGTGAATTGTTTTTTCATTATTTCAAATTCTAGTTCTCCTTCCTCTCCTTCAAATTTAGTTATAAATGGTATTGCAACTTTTTTCACATTTAAACCATTTCTATTATCTGCTTCATAATAGAATTCTAAATTAAGCTCACATTCATAATTTTGAAAATTTCCAGATTTATTACTTTTTACATTTTTACAATTTATTCCAACATCATAAATACTTAAAATATCCTCCACTAAAACTCTTTCATTAATATTAACTTTTTCAGATTTTGTAGTACTACTTATTTGAACTTCCACATCTTTTTTGGTAAAGTCTATTGCATTTTTAATTCCATACATATCTTGAATAACTTCAATCATTTTTGTCTCATAAGCTTCTACAGAAACTTCAAAATCTATTTGACAGCTAATACTATGCATTTCTTTTGAGTTTACTTTAAAAAGCATATTTCTAATTGTATATTCCACATTACATTCATTTGTATCTGCTATTTTTTCTATGTCTATAAAACTCATTACTGGTATATTTGAACTTGCTACTCCAATTCTTCCGTCTTCAGCTAAAAATATTATTTTAATCTTAGCATCTGCTTTTGCAAGAACTTTATTATAACTTATTTTATTTTCTAAATTACAAATTTCTATATCTGTTTTTAGTATCTCTGCTATATCAAATGAGCTATCACAAGATATATCTTCTTTTATGGATGTTTTTACCTTATTAGTCCCTATAATTGATTTTATGTTTAAAGTTTCTTTTAATTTTTGTACATCTTCAATTTCTTCAAAATCATTATTTATTTCGATTTCGCTTTTCTCAAATACTTCACTTTTTATTCGTAAATTTGATTTTACAGAAATTTTTCTTTCATTTAATACCTTAGCTTCAATATTTTCTAAGTAAACCTTCTCTTTTGCAATAGAAACTTCTGTAATACTTGTATCTTCTATGGTCTCTACAAAACTTAGAGTTGTTTGCATGCTTCTTGTCTCGCCATTATCTGCAAGATATACAATATATGTGTCTATATTTCCGTCCACTCTAATTCTTCCTGTGCTTACCTCTTCTTTATAAATGTATGCTATCGCATTTGTATTAATTATATTAACTATATCTGGCTTTATATCTGGTACAATTATATCTCCATTTACTTCAATTCTTTTAGTATTACTAGCTGTTTTTTTGTTTATGACTACAATGTTTTTTTCCATAAAAAATCCTCCTTAAATGTTATCTTTTATAACATCTTATGAGGTAAATAAAAAAAAATTCCTAAAACTTAGGAATTTTCTATTACAGGTTGTTGACTAACCCTTGTTTTCTTAACTTCTAATTGTGGCTGTACTAATGGTTCATACGTTTCGCCATTATACATACTAACTTCTACTGAACGAGTAAAAAGGTCTGTATAATTGTATGAGCCAACTCTATCAGCATCTTCAAATTTTACTCTAAAATAGCTTTGATAAACATTTTCAATTATTGCTGATTTTTCTTGTGGCTTACTTCTCTTACCAGGAGACTCTTTTATTATAATTTTTTGTCCTATGTTTTCTCCGATATTTTTTCTTAAGTCTGCAATTTCAGATCTGTAAATTCCCATTTTCCAATCACCTACTTCTTTCGATTTGATGACATTTTTATATCACAGGTGTACTAAAATGTCAAAAACCGACAAGTTGGTCGAATTTTCTGTACTCTAGTATTTTCAGCAGTTTCATGGTTTGTCTGTTTGTTTTTATCTTTTGTATTACATATATATTGCATTTTTGTAACATACTTTTAAAATGCTTTCTTTTCTAATTTATTTTCCTCTTCTAAATGTTTATGGCTGTACTTTAATTTTGTTGCCATACCACCTCTTATATGCCTTTCTGCTTTATTTTTGTCTAATACTTTTCTAACTTCCATAGCCAAAGCATAATTTATATTTATTAATCTTTGACTAACATCTTTATGTATGCTACTTTTACTAATACCAAACTTTTTAGCAGCTCCTCTTACTGTATCTTCTGTTTCAATTATATAATGTGCAACAGCTATTGCACGTTCTTCTATAGATAAACCTTTCATAATTCTAAAAAACCTCCAAATGTATACTTTCATTTTAAGTGTATTCATTGGAAGGTCGTACTAGAACAGAAAAAATGCTAGCTTAAAAAGCTAGCATTTAACTTACTTTATATACTTTTTTGTATAATTTTTATATTCTTTATATTTTCTATATTAGTTTTTAATATTTTACTTTCTTCTTATATTAAACTGTTTTAATTATTTCTCTTCTACTGTTTTATCATCTTTTGCCATACTTCCACATATACAAATTTAGTATTCTTCAATCCTTACACATATTTTTTCAACTTCAGAATAAAATTTTTCAACTTCTAATTTTGTTATTTGATTATCATCTTTAAAAGCCATTTTATTTAAAGCATCTAATACTATTTTTACAATATTATCAATATCAGGTTTTTTAGTTGGACTAAAATCTCCTGCTAGCATTTTTTCAGTATTTTTTTTACTTGTATTTTTAGGAATTTTAAAATATGCTGATATTTTTACAAATAATCTTCCTTCTAAAGTTTCATATCTTGGGTATTTTATCTTAAAATATTGTTTTATTAAATTTTCATAATCTTTAGTATCTGTTGGTGTATATGCTTTGCATGTATAAGTATTTACTCTAGGTCTTGCTTTTCCCTTTATATCCCCAATTACTTCAAATTCATAAACTTTTTTTATATTATCACTTTCATAAATACAAGTTTTTTCTTTTTTTAATGTTTCGTCTTTTTTAGTATTAATTTTTTCCATTTATTTATCCTTTTATAAATAATTTTATATTATTATCTTTTGCTTCTAATCTTGCTTTTCCTCCTATTGGAAATGCTATAATTGGTGTTGTATGTCCAAAATCCACTCCTGCAATTACAGGAATATTTTTTAACTCTGGTTTATTTTTAATCATTTTTATCCATTTTTCTTTTGTCATTATACAATCTTTTTCTGCTCTACCTAATACTAAAGCTTTAACTGTTTTAAATTCTGGTGTATGAATTAGTGACTGCAAATTTCTATCAAATTCCATTAAAAAGATTTTCCCAGCCATATTATCATCTTCTAAAAATAATATTTTATTTTCTATATTAGGCATATACTTTGTACCTTGTAATAAATTTAAAGTACACAAATTACCACCAACGATTTCTCCTTCTGCTTTTCCTTCATTTATTACAAACATACCATCATTTGGTATAAATTCTCTGTTTTCTTGATCTATAAACCATAAATCATCACTCCACTCTTTTGAAGAAACAACCTCAAACTCTTCATCAAAGAAAAACATTTTTTTGAAATATTCTAATTCATATTCAAAACCTTTAAGCATTCCAAAACTTGAATAATGAGGTCCTGAATATGTTACAAGCCCAGTTTTAGCATATATAGAATTAGATAATGCTGTTATATCTGAAAAACCACAGAAAATTTTTGGATTTTCTTTTATTGCTTCATAATCAATCAAATCTAAAATTTGATTAGAATTAAAACCACCTATAACTGTTAATATAGCTTTTACATTTTTATCTTTAAAAGCCTCATTTAAGTCCTCTGCTCTATGCTGTGCAGAAGCTATTAGATAGTCTTCATCTGCCTCCATTACATATTTTCCAAAAGTAACTTTCAAGCCTAAAGCCTCTAATCTTTCAGTAGCTATTTTTTTACAATCCTCTCCTAAAATAGTCATACTTCTTGATGGAGCAATTACTCTTACTTCATCTCCTGATTTTAATTTTTTTGGTATCATACAAAACCTCCTTATTCATAAAATATATATTTAAAATTAATATTTACTATATTTTTGCTAATTTGCAACATATTGAACTAATTAACAATAATACAATATATACAAATACTATTCCTGCACCTGTTGGCATATTTAAGAAAAATGATGCAAATATACCAATTAAGAAACATATTATTGAAGTTAGTACAGACATTATAACTAAACCTTTAAAACTTGTACTAAATTTTTTGGCAATTATTGCTGGAAAAACAATTAAACTTGAAATAAGCATTGTCCCCATCATTCTCATACCAACTACAACTACCAAAGCAGTAATAAGTGCTATTAAAAATTGATAAAAGGTTACATTTATTCCACAAGCTTTTGCATATTTTTCATCAAAAGTTATTAAAAATAATCTATTATAAAATACTACATATATACCAATTGATAATATTGTTAATATTATACTTAAAATTACATCATCTGCTGTCATAGCTAAAATACTTCCAAACATATAATTATAACTATCTGTTCCAAAGCCACTTGAAAAAGCTGTTATAATTACACCTAAAGCTAAAGCTCCAGTAGCTACAAGTGCAATTATAATATCTGCTGATTCGCCTTTTTTTTGACTTATAATCATTATTATAATTGCAGCAATTATTACTATTGGTATAGACACAGTTATTGATGGCAAATTTAAAGCAACAGCCAGTGATATTGCTGCAAATCCTACTTCTCCTAAGCCATGACCAATCATTGAATAATTTTTCAAAGTTAAAATTACTCCTATTAGTGCTGCTGAAAAGGAAATAGCTATTCCACAAAGTACTGCTCTTTGCATAAATGTATATGATAATAAATTAATTATTTCCTCCATTTTAAAATCCTTTCCAACCTTCAAAAGTTCCATCATATTTTATTGTTTTTGCAAGATATATTATTCTTGGTTTTATTTCTTGTATTTCGTCTAAATCATGTGTTGCCATTATTATAGTCATCTTATTTTCTTTGTTTTGTTTTTCTAATATTTTATATAATTCTTTTGTAATATTATAATCAAGTCCAGTTGCTGGCTCATCTAAGATTAGAAGTTTAGGCTCTCTAATTAACGCTCTAGCTATAAGAACTCTTTGTTTTTGACCACCAGATAAATCTCCTATTCTTTTATATTGAATATCTTCAATTTTAAGCTGTTTTATAATTTTAGCATAAGTATCTTTATCTTTTTTGGTATAAAATGGAATTTTTCCATGTTTTTGTAGACCTGACATTATAATTTCTTTTGAAGTTGCAGGGAAATTCAAATCTTTTAAATTTGTTTGTGAAAGATAAGACACCTCATCAAGAGAAATATTTAAACCTACTTTCCCTTCTTCTTGTTTTAATAATCCAACAATAGTTTTAATTAATGTACTTTTACCAGATCCATTTTCTCCAACTAAACAAACATATTCGCCTTCTTCAATTTTGAAGTTTATATTCTCTAAAGCAATATGATTTGAATATGAAACTTTTATATTTTCTACTTCTAAAATAGTCATTTTATCAATCCTTTTTTTAAATTTTCTAAATTTTTACTCATAAGAGATACATAAGTATCTTTTTTGGTATCACCATTGTGTATTGAATAAAGTACCAAAGGCTCAGCTTCAGTTTCCTCTGCAATCATTTTTGCAACTGTTCCTTCACTTAATTCTTCATAATAGACAACTGGTATGTTATATTTGTTTATATAATCTATTACAGATTTTACTTTTGCAATACTTGGGTCTTCTCCTTCACCACAATTTGTATATACACTAACAAAATTAATTCCATATTCTTCAACTAAATATGCATAAGCGAATTCTCCACCTACTGCAATTTCTTTTCTTTCTGACTGGTTAACTATATTTCTTAATTCTCCATCAAGCTCTAAAATCTGATTTCTATACTCTTCTGCATTTTTAGTATAATATTCTGCATTATCAGGATCAATCTCGCATAATGCTTTTAAAACATTATCTAACATCTTTACTGCATTTTTAGGATTTTGCCAAATATGTCCATCATAAATTTCTTGGTGTTTATGTTCTTCTTCATGCTCTTCTATTAATATTTCTGAATTAATATGTCTTGCTTCAAATTCTTCTATTGTAATTAGTTCTATTCCGTCTGATACATTAACAATCTTGCAATTTGTACTTTCTAAATTTTGTACAATTTTCTCTGTCCAAGGCTCTAAATTAGTTCCCGTATATAAAAACATATCACTGCCACTTAATATAGTTATCATGTCTTTTCCTGTGGGTTCATAGTTATGTGTTTCAACACCAGAGTTTAATAATAATTTTACATCTGCCTTATCTTTTACTATCTGTTTTGCAAAATCATATTGTGGAAATAAAGTCGCAACAATTTGAAGTTTTTCTTCATTTTTTACAACTGATTCTGTTTTAAAACACATTACAATAATTGTCATAATAATTATTAATATTATAAAACTTATAATAGCTACTATATATTTTTTCAAATTTCTAACCTCTTTACTTTCTTTCATATTATATAAGAATACTACGTTTTTCTATATTTGTCAATATTATGTAACTTTGAAAGTTAGCCCTAAAATATACATAAATATTAAAATATAAATAGTATAATTTAGAAATTTATAAATGCCTTTTCTTTTACAAAAAATGGGAAATTATTAATTAATTTCCCACTTTAATTTTAAAAACTTGTTAAGAAATTTCTAATAGAGTTTATAAGTTCTGTTGGATTTGTTAACTGAATTACATTGTCTCCTTTTATTTCTTCTATTTTCTGAATATCTGGATTTGTAATTGTTCCTTGCGCTAATCCTTTTAAATCAATTGTAGCTCCATTTGACTTTGCAGTATTATATTTTGAAACTGTATCACTTGCTAAAATTTCTAATACTGGTAAATAATCTGGATATTTATAATCTTGCATTTGATTCATATTATCCTCTAATTTATTTATTTCTCTTACCATAGTTCTACTTAGATATGAACTTCCTATTCTATTTCTATATACTTTAATCTCTTCTTTGCCATATATATCTGGCATATTTTTCATTTTATCTATATAGAATTCATCACCTTTAACATAGCTTAAAACTCTTTCATATCCTGTAAGTTCAAATATTGAAGTAATATTTACATTTGAAACTCTATCTGTTAGTTGCCTTTTATAATAATCATCTTTAATTTCTGCTGGATATGTTCCATCTATTGAAACAATTCCTTGTACTAATTCTGGATATGCATTTTGGAAATACATTGCATAAACATTTGATGTTTCATGTGGCATTAATACATAAGGACCAGGAATACCTGCAAGTTCAAGTACTTTTTTAATTTCTGCAGCTATATTTTCATTTGTTCTTGGATGTTCTTTCATAGACATACTATAGCCATAGCCAAAATACTCTACTACTACCACTTTATATTCATTCTTTAAACCTTCAACTAAAGTTTTATATTGTATCGCAGGAGATGGTGAGCCAAATGCAGGTAATATAACTAAAGTTTTACTACCTTCTCCTACAGTATATAAATTCATAAATTTATTTTCTTCATCATATACAGGATACATTTTCTTATATTCTCCATTATATAATGAAGATATTTCATTTATTTTTGCTAAATTATGTAAAATAACACAAACAAATAAAAATATTAATATCCTTATTCCCCAAGTAAATAGAAAATCTTTAAAAACATCAAAAGCTCCAAAAATTTTGAATAATATCTTATTTAACATCTTCTGTTTTGTATGATTTTAAATCATACACTCCTTTCTTTTAATTTATCGCATATTGTAAATCATAAGTTTCTCCAAGAATTTTTATACTAACTGAAATACTTTGATTAATAGAATTGTCTACATTAATAACAAATTCTTCAACATTTTCACATAGTTTTATTTTATTAAAATAAAGCATGTTTCCTAATTTTATAAAAGTATTTGTTGTTTTATCTTCATTTTCAAAAGTAATATAATAACTTGATAAGTCATTTTCATCTACTAAACCGTATTTTTTTACAACTACTCCATCTGTTTTAGTAACTTTTAAAAAATATAAATTCAATTTTGTAATCTCAGAATTAGCATCTAAACTTGAGCTTATATTATTTATATTTTTGTGAAAATATGTTTGAACAGTTCCTACTATACCTATAAATATAGTAAATAAAACAATATATAAAAATAAATTTTTTATAACTTTTGTTTCTGCTGATTGCATTTTTCTCACTTTCTAAAATAAATTAATCTATTAAAAATATAACATATAATAAATTTTTTATCAAATACTATATACAAAATATTTAAATATTATATTTTAACAATTTTTTTTGAATAAAATCACATTTTAGATTTTCCTTTAAATCATATTCTAACAGTGTTTTTGATTATTTTTGATTATTTTAACAATATTTTAAATTATTTTTCAAAATTTTAAATTACTCTTCAAATTATTTTTTAAGTTATAAATTTTCTATAATACAAAAAAGCCTTGCATTTTTTAGCAAGACTTTTTAAACTTTAATATTTTTAAATTAAATTATTTTAATTCAACTGTTGCTCCAGCTTCAACAAATTTAGCTTTTAATTCTTCAGCTTCATCTTTTGAAACTCCTTCTTTAATTGCTTTTGGAGCTCCATCAACTAATTCTTTAGCTTCTTTTAATCCTAATCCTGTAGCATCTCTAACAACTTTGATTACAGCTATTTTGTTTGCTCCAGCTTCTGTTAAAACAACATCAAATTCTGATTTTTCAGCTCCACCTTCAGCTGCTCCTCCAGCTGCTGGTGCTGCAACAGCTGCTGCTGTTACTCCGTATTTTTCTTCAATTCCTTTTACTAATTCTGATAGTTCAACTACTGTTAAGCTATCGATTTCTTCTAACATTTTATCTGTTTTTTCACTCATTTTAAAATCCTCCTAATATTTTTATTTTTTTAATTTTTAATTTTTAATTATTCCTTATTTTTTATGTTTTGTTTTTTAGCTTTTAATTTTAGTTTTATTTTTATAATTTTAATTCTTAAGTTTTTATTTTTAATTATAATTTTAATTAAATCTGAAATCTAAAACTTATTATTTAGCTTCTTCTTCTTTTTTAACTCTAACTGCATCAAGTGTAGCAGCAAGTTTTGAAACATTTGCAAGTAAGCATCCAGCAAGTTTTGCGATAAGTTCTTCTCTTGATGGAAGTTGTGCAAGTGTTGTTAATTCTTCTACTGAAGAAACTTTTCCTTCTAGTACTCCACCTTTGATTTTGTAGAAGTCATTTGATTTTGCATAAGAATAAATAGCTTTTAATGATGGTAAGTATTCGTCTTGAGCTATAATAACAGCTGTAGGTCCTATTAAAGCATCATTTAATTCTTCTATTCCACATTCTTTTAATGCTCTTCTTGTTATATTATTTTTTATAACAGAATATTCAGCTCCAACTTCTCTTACTGATTTTCTTAATCCTGTTACATCAGCTACATTGATTCCTCTGTAGTCAACTAAAAGTACTAAACTAGCAGTTTTAATTTTTTCAGCTAATTCTTTTACTTCTTTTTCTTTTTGTGCAATAATTTTTTCACTAGCCAATTTTATTTCACCTCCATTTAATTTATATATATTTAATTTTTTTACTTTTTTATTTCCTAAAACAAAGCCTCTTTGTTACCTGACTTGCAAGGTAAACAAAGAGGCTTTAAAGTCCGCTCTTATTATTTACCTCGGTAGGATTTATTTTATACCTACTGTCTTAGGTTATTAAATTAATTATCTTTGATTTATATATACACTTGGTCCCATTGTTGTTGTTAAAGCAACACTTCTAATGTATTGTCCTTTAGCAGCAGCTGGTTTAGCCTTAATTATAGCATCTATAACTGTTTGATAGTTTTCTGCTAATTTTTCAGCTCCAAAAGAAACTTTTCCAATTCCTAAATGTATAATATTTGTTTTATCTAATCTGTATTCAACTTTACCAGATTTGATTTCTGAAATAGCTTTTGTAACATCCATTGTTACTGTTCCAGATTTAGGGTTTGGCATTAATCCTTTTGGTCCTAATATTTTACCAAGTCTTCCTATAACACCCATCATATCAGGTGTTGCTACGATAACATCATAATCAAACCAATTCTCTTTTTCTATTTTTGGAACTAATTCTTCTGCTCCAACAAAATCTGCTCCAGCAGCTTCAGCTTCTTTAGCTTTATCTCCTTTTGCAAATACTAATACTCTTAGTGATTTACCTGTTCCATTAGGTAATACAACTGTACCTCTAACTTGTTGATCAGCATGTTTTGAATCAACACCTAATTTAACATGTAATTCAACTGTTTCATCAAATTTTGGTTTTGGCATTTTTTCGATAATTTCTAAAGCTTCTTTTGCTTCATAAAGTTTTGAGCTGTCTACTAATTTAGCAGCTTCTTGATATCTTTTTCCTCTTTTCATTTTCTTTCCTCCCGTGGTACTAGCGAATTAATTTTCTATTAACTCTCCCAAAATATTTTAAATTTATAAAAATATAAATTCCTAAATTAGTCAACTACAACTACACCCATAGATCTAGCTGTACCTGCAACCATACTCATTGCAGCTTCTAATGATGCTGCATTTAAATCTTCCATTTTTTGTTCTGCTATTGCTTTTACTTGTTCTTTTGTTATTTTAGCAACTTTGTCTTTATTTGGTTTTCCTGAACCACTCTTTAAGCCTAAAGTTTTTTTAATAAGAACTGCAACAGGTGGAACTTTTGTAATAAATGAGAATGATTTATCTTTATATACTGAAATTACAACTGGTATTATCATACCTGGTTGGTTTGCTGTTCTATCATTAAATTCTTTAACGAATTGCATGATATTAACACCACTTGAACCTAAAGCTGGACCAACTGGTGGAGCTGGTGTTGCTTTACCTGCCTCTATTTGTAATTTTATAACATTTACAACTTCTTTCTCTGCCATTTTTACTTAGCACCTCCTTTTAATTAACTTTTTGAACTTGTGAAAATTCTAGTTCTACTGGAGTTTCTCTTCCAAACATAGAAACTAAAACTTTTACTTTTTGTTTTTCTTTATTTATTTCTTGAACTGTTCCCACAAAACCTTCTAAAGGTCCATTAACAACTTGAACATTATCCTCAATGTCATAGTCGATATTTACAGGAACTTCATCAAATCCCATATTTCTTATTTCAGCATCTGTAAGAGGAATAGGGTCTGTTCCAGATCCAACAAATCCGGTAACACCTCTAGTGTTTCTTACTATATACCATGATTGTTCTGTTACTATCATTTTTATAAGAACATATCCTGGAAAAACCTTTTTTAAATTAGTTTTTCTTTTTCCATCTTTTATTTCAACTTGTTCTTCCATTGGAACAACAATATTGAAAAAGAAATCTTCTAGTTCCCTATTTTTTATTGTTTTTTCTAAGTCTGTTTTTACTTTATTTTCATAACCAGAATATGTATGTACTACATACCACTTTGGCTCTAATTTATTCTCATCTTGAGACATATTTTAGCCTCCCTTTTATATTCTTGTTTATTAGCTAATACTAATTATTTCCTTCTACAGAACTATTTCCATCTTCACTTGTTTCAGTAGTTTTATCTTCTGTTTCAACTGTATTATTGTTTTCAGTTTCAACATTTTCTTCTGTTGTTCCCGCTTCATTAGAAACTCCAGTGTCATTGTTTTCTACTTCATTTGTATCTACAGTTTCACTTGAGCTAGATGTAACTAGGGCTTTTAGTTTTTCTACACCAAATTTATTTAAGTTTTCAAAAATAACATCTAAAACAAAAACAACAACTGCTATTAATACTACAATTGCAATTACAGCACTAGTATTGTTAACAACTTGTTTTAATGTAGGCCAACTAACTCTTTTTAATTCTGCTTTGAATTCTTTAAAAAAGTTTTTATTATCCTTTTTATCATTCTTATTTTTCTTATCTTTATTAGATTTATTTGCTTCTTTAGCCATCTTAACTCCTCCCTAAAGGTTTAACTATTTTGTTTCTTTATGAGTTGTACGTTTTTTGCAGAATTTGCAATACTTAACTACTTCTAGTCTTTCAGTATTATTTCTTTTATTTTTTGATGTCATATAATTTCTTCTTTTACATTCTGTACATTCTAATATAATGTTCTCTCTTGGTCCTTTTGCCGCCATTCTAACTACACCTCCGTTTTCGTTTTATCCGTTTTACTTTTAATGAAGCTTTAAAGTTTATATTTAAATTTTTAACGATGTGACTGTATGTATGTCAAATACATGCTTATATACTTTACCACAAAACCTAGTACATGTCAATAATTTTAAAACATTTTTTGGATTTTTTTAGCATATAATTAAACATAATATTCTGAATCATCATAATCATATTTTCTATCAGCTTTCTTATTACTACTTAAGTTACTGCTTGTTGGTCTTACTATTTCTGCTACATTATGAACTGTATCAGCTTTTCCTAAAATATCTGCTCCTCTTCCTAGAACATTTAAAGCATCTATTGCTCTTTGATTTTTTACTACTTCTGTAATAGTTCTTGTTCTAGTAACTACTTCTGGAACCATTTCTATATGAGAACCACCTTCAATAACTTTAGTTCCAACTTCCACTTCTTTAGTTACTCCATCAAATAACTCACTTGCATATACCCAACCTTTATTTCCTATTTGAAGAGTCATATCATTTAATACTTCTTCACTCAATTCTCCATTTGAAATTGCTTTTGCAATTTCACTAAATGTTAGATCTGTTCTTAAATTATTATTTGCATCCAAAAATGAAGCTGGCCAAGCCTTGTCTGTCATAAGTGGTACATTGTCTGAGAATCCTGTTCCCCACTTGGTGCCATCTTGGAAATGGAATCCAGAACATACCTCATCTCCTCTAATTGTATAAGCTATTTCTCCCCTATTTCCACCAGAAACAGATCTATACATATTGACTGTTTTATCTTTAGATCTTTCAATTAGTTCGTCAACTTCAATATCATAATCCGGTCTTTGTTCTGTTATGCTAATTGTTTTTGGTGGATCTTGGATTTCTTTTTCTGTAAATATTGTTGCTTGATATGGTTCTTCTCTTGTAATAGTTTGCTCTGCATGTTCAGAAAGCCAATCTTTTATCTTAGGTCCTACAAATTTCTTAATTCCTAGTTTTGCTACACCTTTTATTGCAGCAACTCTATATGTATTTACTTCTTTGCTTGCAATATCATGTTGTGTTTGACTAATTGCATCTGTTTGAATATCTGTAATTTTTCCTGTTGTATTTAAAGTAACTATATATTCATCTAATCTAGTTAGCAATGCTTTTTTAGCATTTAACTTATTTTTAGCTTCTTCTAAGTTTTCTGCACCACCGTGTTTTGTGATTTCATCTTCTAAAGCTGTTATTTGACTTTCAAGCTCTGCTCTCTTAGTATTATAAAAACTTCTGCCCATTTTTTGCATTTCTTGTCTTTTTAAATTATCTTGAATATCATAAGCTCCTGCTTTTAAAACAGCTTCATTGCCTTGTTTGTATCTTGCAATACTATTTATATTTGACATTACATAATTTCTTATGGGATGACTTTTTCCGTTTGCTACATCAGCTTGATTTGCAACATCTTTAAAATAATCTCTTCTTGCAACAAATCTATGATATGGATTATTTCTATATGGAGAAGCATCTTTTCCCCTTGTTATTGCTCTATGTAAAGGCTGTGCGACATGTCTTCCTATAAATCTATATACTGGTGCAACAGCATTTCTTGCAAATATTCCTACATTTCCTATCACTCTCAATCCATTTTTTATAATTCCTTGTTGTCTTGGAATATATGGCATTTTTTCTCCATATTTTCCAAGTGTTGCTAAATCTCTTTGTGTATTTTTATGTTGATCAAAAGTATAATTTCTTGTTTCAACATATTCTTTATCTTTTTCATATTGTGCTTGAATTTGAGCATCAGATCCTCTATATATATTATTTGCTCCTGCCTCATATTTAGACATTCTTTCTAAAGCATTTTTATATTCACCTAAAATTAAGAACTTTTCATCCTCTTCTCTTTCAGCATAATCTTGTACAGTTCTATATGTAATTCCAGAATCTGTTACTTCTATTTCATTATTTCTATATCTTTGTGCTATTTCATCATATCTTCTTTGATAATCTTTATCACCATAAAATTTTGCAAGCATATCATTTTTTCTATCAATATACTGTTGTTTTATATTTTCTATATCTACAGTAGGATTAAAAGTAAAGTCTGGATCTTCTGGTATATTTATTTTATATTTTGATGGCAATTCATTATTTTTTACTCTATAAAATGTATCTTTTAAAAGTGCTTGATCAAAGTCATTTTGTTCAACATTTTCATTTCTTTCACCTGGGTTTATATATGTCAAATGGCAATTTACTTCAACTTGATTTCCCCTTCTATCAAATCTCACATCTCCAGATTTCTCAAATCTATTTCTACCTTTTAAAGCCCAAGTATAATCATTTTTTCCAGCATCCCATGTTAAATCAGCATAATACCACTTTCCATCAATTTTTACTTTATTCCACTCATGTCCACCTTCTGTCTTTCCTGTTGTATGATTAAATACTGCATTTCCCGAATCAATAATAGCTTTAATTCCTACAAAATCTAAAACATTTTTTAATATATCAGCATATCCTGCACAAACTGCTCTATTTGCAAGAGTTGGATTTAGAGCATTAGTATTTAAATCAAAACCTTCTTGTTCTATAAGTCCTTCTGAAAGATTTCTAGCCTTATTAGACATTTTAGCTTGATATATGGCATGTTCTTTAGTTATCATATCTCCGTGTGCTGCTTCATCATATTCAGATACTTTTTGAGCAAGTCTATGATAAATAACAGCAAATTTTTCTAAATCCGACATTCCAGAATGTATTCCTTCTGTAATCTCTTCGATTGAATCTCTTATTTTATAATATTCATCAATTTTATATTGAGCTAAATGTGTATCTATTTCATCAAAATTATGTAATGTAGGATTAGCAGGATCTATACATCTATCATCAAAAACATTAACTCCTGTAAAATTTAATCCTATTCTGTCACAATTATCTTTTAATAATCTTAAATCTTCTTTTGAAAGCTCTTTCACAGTATTTATCTTTAAACTTATATTTTGTGGAATTCTTTTTCCTGAAGCAATTAAACTTTCTAATTGTTCTCTAGTAAGCCATAGATTTCCATCTTTTAAAAAGTCTTGTTGAAAATAATTTGTTGGATCATTTAAATAACTTTGAAAAGTACTTAAATCTTTTACCATTATTGGATTATTTGTATATGGTAAAATACTTCTAAAAGTTTCAGCATCTTCTATAAAATAAGGAACTTTGCTTAAATCCCATCTAGTAAAATCTTTTAATAATTCTTTTTTCTTGTCTATTATATTAGTATAATTAGTATAATTTAAATCTCTATATTTTGTATATCCAGATCTTCTAAAATAAGAATCTAAATAATTAAAAGTCTCATCTGAAATAACATCTCCATTTAATCTATTTATTGCATTTGATATAGATGAATTTCCAAAATAACAATATCTTAGTAACTCGTTATTTTCTAATACTCCACTAATTTTTTTCATATCATCTATACTTAAATCATTACCTTGTAAAGATAAACGTACTAATTGTTGTTGCAATGCATCTAATCCATTAACATTGTTCAACTTTGAAAAGTTTACAGATAAATTAACAATATTAGGATTTTTTATTTCTTCTAAAAAATTTCTTCCTGCCAAATTTTGATTATCTACACCTAGCTCAAATAATCTTGGCATTGTACTAGATCCTGAATTAGAAATTGCAATATTCATTATATCATCAAATTCAGATTGATTTAGTCCTTTAACAGATAAGGCTATTACATCATTTAAACCTCTAAGACTACTAACACCATAAGTATTTCCACCTACTAGTTCTATTCTTCTGCCATTTGCTAGTGGTCCACTTCCTCTTCTTACTGGTGTAATACTTTTAATATCAAATCCTGAAACATCACAATCTGTAATACTTATTGTATCAATACTATTTGGAATTTTACCACTTAAATCTGGTAATTTTATTGATGTTGATGAAGTATTAACAAAAGCGATTTTTTGACTATATGAAACATTTTCATGTTTTTGATTTTCATCTACTTCTACTTCAGGGGCATTAGAAAAATCTATATTAAAATCTTCTGGAAGATTACTTTCGATAGTAATTTGTGTTGGATTTGAAACTTTTCCATCTTCATTTTTTCTACCCTCATAAACTGCATCAACAACTTCTTGCATATCTATATGTGTTCCGGTATTATTTGAAAATATAATATTATCTAATGCTCTTGGATAATATCTTCCAATCTCAACTAAATCTTCTCTTAGCTCTGTAATATTTTGATTTTTTAAATCAATTTTAATTTGTTCTCTTTCACCAAAAGACTCTGTATTTAAAATTTCAGAAGTTTTTAATGCTTCTTGTAATTCTTTACTTTTTAAAGGAATTTTAGGAATTTCTTTTTTTACATAGTTTTCTGGATTCATTGTTTTATCTATAGCTTTTTGAATTTCAGAATGATCTAATGAATGAAACTCTTCTTTTTTCTTTCCTAAATTATGCTCTGGCATATAATAAAATTCTTTATCAGATAAAAAGTTTCTTAATTCAAATCCACCATTTTTTATTGTTTCTTCATTTAAAGAAGCATCCATAAATAAATCCGCAGGATAATATTCTCCATTTATTAATACTTCATTCCAAGCATAAGATTTAGGACTTTCTATATATCTACAAGCAACTCCTAATCTATCCATTAATTCTTTATAAATAAAAGCATATCCTCTAGAATCTGCTTTTCCATCTAATAATTGTTTTAATGGTCTATTATCTTCGTTTTCTTCTGTTTCACGTTTAGGAGAAATTTCAGACATTAAATTAACATATCCAAAAGTAGCTTTTTCAAGATCAGACCATTCTGGTCTTGTCAAAGATTCTATTCGATTTAAAAATTCAATTACTCCAGAAATTTCTTCTGGTGAGTATGTTGTTTGTCTATAATATCTTTCATTTGAATATTCTGGAAATCTTTTTTCGTCAAATGTACCAAGAACTCTTATTGTAATGTTTTTCTTTAATTTTGCTATCACATTTGGATTTTGATTCCTTGTATTTGTGATTGTAATAGTGATTGGAGACATTTCGTTGAATCTTTCAACATCTTGTTCTGTAAGAACTCTATCTATTCTCACTTCTTTAACATCAAATTTTTCTTGTGGTACATTTTTTGAATTTTTCTTTTCTTCTCCCATTACTTTTCCCTTTCTATTTTTACTTTTCCTATAATTTTATATTCATTATTCTATTTTCATATTTTATCTTTATTATTATAGTGTTTCATATTTTACAATTCAAACTTTAAGATTTTCAAATTATCTTTCTAAATCCTCTTCATTTTGATAAGTACTTTTAGCTGTTTCATAACGCTTTTCTTCTTCGTGACTATATAAAGTATTTTTTGAAACTTTTATATCTTGAATTTCCTGTCCATTTTCCCCAATTAATTTACTCCCATCCAAATTAACTGCTATAATATTTTCATATCTTTCTATATCATGGACATTTTTTACTTTAGAATTTCGAATTATAAGTTCTAAAGTACTTTCTAAACTTATAGAGTCAAAATCTACAGAGGATAAATCAATATCTACTTTTTTTACTCTTGGAAATTTTCTTGGTAAACTTTCGCATGAAATAAATTTTAAGCTTTCAGGTAAATTAGTAATTTTATCAAAATCTATATCATCAAATCCACAACTTATAAATGATAGGTTTTCAATTTCTTTTCTATTTGCAATTAGCTGTATATCATCCATAGATAGCTCAAAATCTCTTAAAGTTAAACTTTTTAAATTACTAAAAAAAAATATATCTCTAACAGTAAGTCCAGTTTCTCTTCCATTAGCTAACTTTGGACTAAGAGATATATTTTCAATACTTGCCAAATCTTCCTCAGAAAAATCATCGGAATCAGATTTATTTAAACAAGTTAATATTTTTTTAATTAATTCTTTATTTTCGATTTTTTCCTTCATTTACAAAAACTCCAAACATTAATATTATACCAGCTTTTGCTATTTATGTCAACTTTGATTGTATGTTTTTATTTTCTTTTATTTTTCTTCTTTTTTGCTACTGAAAAACCAAATTTTCCTAATTTCTTTCCTAATTTATAGTAACCACCATTTGCATAAGCTATTAAATCGCATTTAGAGATATCAAATGCACCTTTTTCATCTATATATTTTTCATCAGCATCTATTGAAAGTACTTCTGCGATAAACATAGTATGACTTCCAAGATTTCTTTCTTCAATAACTTTGCATTCTATAGAAACTGGACTTTCTTTTATTAATGGAGCTTTAATAAATTCTGCTTTTTCTTTTGTTAATTTCATTTCTTTAAATTTATCAAACTTAGCACCACTTCTTACTCCACACCAATCTGTGGCATAAGCTAATTTTTCATTCGTTAAATTTATTGCAAATTCTTTATTTTCTTTTATTAATTTATATGAATATCTTTCAGGTCTAACAGATATATAAACAATAGCTGGATTGGTATTTAATATACCAGTCCAAGCTACTGTTAAAATATTTGAATTTTTCATATCACCTGAAGTAACAAGTACTGCAGGAATTGGGTAAATAAATGTCCCTGGTTTCCATATTTTTTTAGCCATAATATCTTCATCTCCTAAATTGTTTTCCTCATCTTCTTTAGGATTTATTTGTTTTAAATATACTTTAAGTCCTTTGATTATCATCTTCAGAAATTTCTCTGTATCCATTTTCTGTTATAACTTTATTATCAGTATAATATTTTTCTGGATATAACCCTTGTACATTTTTTAAATGTCTATATAATAATTCCGGATCATTTAAAATTGTTTCAAGTGAATATATTTTTCTTCTTCCACAAGCTCCTGGATTATCATAAGCATATTGTATAGCCCAAAGATCATAAGCTCCTGCACTGTCACTAGCATCAACTCCCGGACCTAATGGAGTTTCTTTTACTTGTCCTGCATATCTATAATTTTCTTGTACTGCTTTTTCAAGCATATAATCTGAAAGAGCAACTTTTGCATAAAAATCTTTTTTAGAATCCGGAATTTTGGGAGTCTTAACAAAAACATAATCTTCAAAATCTGAATATCCTCTTATTGATGTTTTTTTACTATTTACTCTTAATGGCACTTTTATATCATGTTCCGTTAATTCAGAAGCTTTTTTTAATTTCATTCCTTCAAGTGGCATAACTACAAAATAATTTTTTACTCCATCATTACCAATACGGGTAACACCAACAATATGTAAGTTATCTGAAGAAAATGATGGATAGCCACTCATTTGAAAAAGCGTGCTATATTTGAATTTACCATAATCTATAGCAACAACTCTTTGATTCTCTTCTCCATTTTTTGAATATTCAGCTAATTCATCCATAATAACTTCTGGTTTTTTTGAAAAATCAACACTCCAAGAAAAACTTCCCTCTTTTTGAGATACTTTATTTCCTTTTCTAAAAACAATACTGTCTACACCATTTCTTGAAGCTGTCACTTTTTCTTCCACTGGCATAGTAGCAATTAATTTTTTTCTAACATATTCTTCTCTTTCTGCTTTACATTTTAATCTTAATGCTACTTTTTCTTTATGTTCTGCTAATTCTCTATTATATTCTTCTAATAATTCATCATATTTTTTTCTTTCTTCTGGTTTTCTTAAAATTTTTTCTATAAAGCTTAATTTCTTAACCTCTTCTGCTTCAACATCTTCACCTAAATTTAAACTTTTTATATTATTTCTTGCAATAGCAGTTCCGAAACCTGTAACTATTGTACTTATACTACTATTTAATTTTTCTTGATCTACATGTTCTGTTGCTTTATCTGTTAATAAATCTATTAAAATATCATAATATGGATCAATTTCTCCAGATTCTTCAAAACAGCTTCCATTCTTAAGTGCTTCTCTTACATCATTAATATATTGTCCAACCGACATATATTTTTTCCTATCTGGAGCAATTTTTTGTAATTTGAATAAAAACATTGCTATTTCATCTTTTGGAAATGGTTTTATTCCATCTGTTTCACTTGTTAATGTAATTGATCTTGATAATTCATCCATTAAATTATCAAAAATGTTTATATAATTTTGTCTACACCATGCTTGACTAACATTTTTAGCTTTACGTACAGTAGAATACTCCTTTAGCCATTTCATAACTCCTGCAGAGCTATAATCAGTTATTCCAGCATATTTTCCAAGCACATCATATATAGTACTATTATTTTCTAAAAAATCGAACATTGTTAATGGTTTTTTCTCTAGTTTTTGTTTTTCCATAAAATTAATTCTTCCTTTTTACTTCTGATTTTATTATTAATATTTAACATAAAAATTATATTATATTTTACAACTTTTTTCAACATTACTTATTAAGAAATTATCACTTATTATTTCTTAGTTAACTAAAATTAATTAACTATATTAGTATAAACTTTCACATTAAAAATTAAATAAATTTTATACTTTGCCTTTTATAAATCTAAAACGAATTTATTATATCCTTTTCTAACTAAAGTTTCATAGGCTTTCCATATATTTTGTGGAATATCCATCTTTATCTGCCATCCCTTTTCATAAAATATTTTCATTCTTTGTATATCACCAACTAAAACATGAACCCACTCATTACCATGTTTTTGATAGTATTCTTCACAACTAATATTTTCAGAATAAACTATTCCATCATATTCAGGCATTATCTTCTTAAATGTTGCATAAGCTCTTTTTTCATCATAAGGTTTACACACAATTATACATGATTTTATATCTAATTTTAAATTTTCTATTAATTTTTTAGAAAATCTAAAATTATCTCCTGTATTTGTTGATTCTTTTTCTAAATATATATTATTACTTGGCACACCTCTTTGTATTGCAATTTTTGCAAATTTTTCTGCTTCTGTTTCATTCCATAATTTACGTGTAATTTTACCTAATCCACCAGAAAATATTAGTTTATTTGCATATCCTTTTAAATATAATTCAGATGCTACATTTGCTACATTAATATCTATTGTTCCCAATCCAATAATACAATCTGCATTTCTAATTTTGTGATTCATTTTCATATAATCCCATAAAATTTGAATTAATTCTATATCTTTCATAAATTAATTGCCTTTCTTTTTAATCCATTCAACATAAAGTTTTACACTTACACTTTGCATATCTATAATATTGTATATATCCTAGTATTTAATTATATTATTTTATTTATATCATAAACCTAATGAAAAAACAATTATTAGTCATTGTAAGAATTTTTGTGCAAATTAATTATTCTAAATTATAATATTATAATTTAAAATAATTAATTTTATAGAAAACATAACTAAAAGTCTTATACTATAGCCAATTCGAATAATTTATGATATAATCTTATGTAAATTAATTATAGGAGGTAAAAATATGCTTACTAAATCACAAGCTATTGACAGACTCTTGCGGGAGCAACCACAGTTAAGAGATCGTCGATTTGGTCTTCCAGACATTGGTACCAGACTTGACGGAGAACAATTTAATCCGACTGTTCAGGCTATTGCAGACGCAATTGATTTTTATGGATTTAAAGTCCGGGATGAAAAAATTGTAGAAATGCCAGATACAGATTTAGGTACTGGAAATCCCGTGGAATTCAGACCCTTTCCACCTGCAATATCTGCCATGAAAAAATCACTGGATAATGATATGATGTATCGCTATCCATACACAGAAGGTGATGACAAGATACGAAAACAATTACTTGATTATGTTGAAAGAGAAGGTGTTATAAATACTGAACCCTATTCATTTGAAGATATTGATGAAAAAGGTCTTTCAGTTCATAATATCACCTTTTCTGTGTCAACTTCTGTACTGTTCAATCAAATCATCAATATCATTTCCAAACCTGGAGATGTTATTTTGGTAACTGGTCCAAATTATGGCCTTTTTACTATCAGAACAGAAAGAGCCGGTGCAGAAGTAGAAATTTTGAAACTCGAAAAAGAAGACAATTTTCTGGTTAATCCTTCTAAACTTGCAAATAGAATTGACCTGATTAACGAGTCTTTACAACAGGTATATCACAGGCGAAAAGGATATGTTCCTAGGGTAGTTGCATTTTTAAATGCAAATCCTAATAACCCAACAGGAAAAGTTATGGGCAAAAAGGAATATTCCCTTCTTTGTGAAATTGCCGAAGTTTGTAAAAAAAGAGGTGTCTTTATCATTGATGATCTCGTATATAGAGATATTACTTATGATAAAGATAATGTTGCAGTTCCCATTGCAACAATTCCTGGTATGTTTAGAAATACAATTTCTCTTTTTGGACTTTCCAAAAGCTACTCTATGGCATCATTAAGAGCTGGATTTGTAGTAGCTGATGAAATTATTATAAGAGAGATTGTAAACAGAATCTTTCAGGAAATGGATTCGGCACCAGATATAATAGGTAAAGCTCTTGCCGGAGCATTTAATGCAACAGACGAGCGTTATCAAATTTACGATAACTATTTCACAGAATTACGAGCTCTTTACAAATACAAATTTAATTTGTTAAAAGCTCTTGTTTCTGGAATTGATACCGTAGATTTAGAGTTTAAGAGCAAAATTTTAGAAGTTGTAAATGAAACTTTAAGCTCAGATGACTCAAAAAAAGTTCTGTCTGGTATCCCTATGGTAGATTTTCCTGAAAATTTAGTGCCTGAATCTGGATTTTTCGCAATTCTAGATTTTACAAAAATTAAAGGTATGAAATATAAAGGAAAAGCAATCAGGACAGACCGGGATCTTCTTGAATTTTTTTATAAAGCATCAAGAACAAGATTCCTTGTTGGTCAATCAATTTCTTGGCCATACGAAGATGAACTTGTCGGAAGAATAAGTTTCTCTATTGATGATGCAAAACTGATAAAAGCATGCTTAAACATCCATAACTCTATTTTACTTTTAGAGCCTAAAGATGATTATATCATTCGTAAAAATGAACTCAAAGATCAAGCTCAAATGGCTCAAATAAAAGTAGATGGATGGAAAGCTGCTTATGATTCAATCATTTCTTCTACCTACCTCAAGAAACTAAATTATGAAGAACAAACACGTAGGTATGAAAGCAGTTTTGACGAATATAAAGATTTAGTCTTTGTGGCAGTAAGAAATGACGAAGTCCTTGGATATGCATGTTTTAATCCGATTCCTAATGTTGACATGTTTGACTCTGAACTTGTTAGTCTTTACATTAAGCCACAAGAAGTCAGAAAAGGAATTGGGACAGCTCTGTTTTTGGAAACTTGCAAACAGTTGCATTCTCTTGGCAAGAAAAATATGGTTGTGTATTGTCTGAGCGATAACACAAATGCCATCAATTTTTATAAAAAACTTGGTGGTAAAATCGTAAAGACAAAAGAAGCAAAAATTGGAGATAAGTATTATAAAGAATACGGTTTTTATTTCCAATTGAAATAATTAGTATATTTAGATAATTAATTTTATTTACCCACAGGGCGGTCGCAATTTGACCGCCCTTTTTCTAAATAAGAAATAATTTAATGCATTTAGTTACTAAATTATCTAATATAAAACATCTAGTGTTAAATATTAAATATTAAATATTAAATATTAAATATCTTTTTAAACATTTTTAATTATAAAAAATTAATCTTTATTAAATATTTTTAAACACACAAAAAAAAAGCAATCTTTATAGATTGCTTTTGGCTCCTCTTGTTGGACTCGAACCAACGACCTATCGGTTAACAGCCGAGCGCTCTACCAACTGAGCTAAAGAGGAATATAAAACTGGCGACTTCCTATTTTCCCAACAAGGTAACTCGTAAGTATCTTCGGCAC